>WNFV01000003.1_pt1 | contig 209282 bp, 159 predicted proteins | sample 5400101 | NCBI WGS metagenome assembly WNFV01 (sample SAMN13153361, study PRJNA577476) | soil metagenome | isolation source: 115 cm soil or saprolite under grassland replicate 1 | place: USA:California | collected 2016-06-15 | reverse complement strand
TCCACGACCGCGATCTGCGCGCGGGGTCGCATCGGCACACGTCGAGGCTGCTTCGAGATACCCATACGCGGAAAACTAGATGATCACGCGTCCGTCACGCACGTTGCTCAAACCCATGTGCGAAAGACGGGTCTAGCGGCCGGCGGTCGGCGGCGCGGCCGGCGATCTGCGTCCGATCGCCGGCCGCGCCGCCCCGGCGCGCCGCCTACGGGGCGCCGGTCACATCGTCGGCGTTGACGATGTGGTTGCCCTTGGCGATGCCCTTGAACGTGCTGTTGGTGACGTGGAAGTGCGCCAGGTGCGAGGCGGGCAGGCCGATCAGCTCCAGGGCATAGGTACCGGCGCCGTTGACGGTGATCCGGTCGGCGTCGATGTTGCGCACGACGGGGTTCATGGTCGGGCCGGGGCCGGAGTTGCCGTAGGTCATCGTCACGTACAGCGCTGACTTGGTGAGCTTGTTGGCGCGTTGCGCACGGTGATGTTGGAGGAGAGCACCGGGTGCACCGCCCACATCGGCGGGCGGACCACGGTGATCCCCTCGATGAGGATGTTCGTGCAGTTACGCAGCTCGACCATGGCCGGCCGGAGCTTGTGCCCGGCCCCGTAACGGCGCTGCGCAACCGGCGTGTTATTGGCGCCCTGCCGCTGCAGGTTGGCCCAGTCCGCGCCGCCCCCGCCGAACGGCTTCCACGCCGCGCCCTGCCCGTCGAGGGTACCGGCGCCGGTGACCGCCACGTTGCTCTGCCCTTCGGCGTGGATCAGCGGGGAATAGTTGTAGCACTCGATGCCCTGCCAGCGGGTGAGCACCACCGGCAGGTACCTGTTCGGGTCGGTGCTGAACCGGATGGTGGCGCCGGCGGCGAGGTTGAGGTTGACGTTGCTGAGCAGCTCGATCTTCCCGGTCATCCAGGTGCCCGCCGGTACCGTGACCCGCCCGCCCTTGGCCGCGGCGCAGGCGGCGATCGCCTTGGCGGAGGCAGCGGTGTTGTCGGGGCCGCCGGACCGGGCGCCGAAGCTGGTGATCGGGAAGTCCCGGGCCGGGAAGGTGGGCGGGACGATCCGGCCGAGGATGGCCGGTACCTGGTCCCACGGATCGGCCGGCGGCGCCGCGGCCGGTCCCGCGGCCGGCCCTCGTCCCGCGGCCGGCCCGACGATGGCGGCGAGCGCCGCGGTGCCGGTCGCCCCGGCCAGCAGTGCGCCGCCGGCGGTCAGGCCGCCGATCCTGAGCAGGTCCCGCCGGCTCGGCTGGGTCACCATCGTGTTCCTCCTGGTCTGCAAACGTTTGCACCCGGCTGCGTGCCGGCGCTGTGTTCGTCTGCCGGGTGGGTTCAGTGCTGGACCGCCGTACTCACGGAGAATTCCGCGAACGACACGTGCACCGCCTTCGCCGGGCCCCACGACCGGTCGTGGCCGCCGAAGAAGGTGGAGAAGAAGACGCCCGAGAACGGGATCGCGCTGATGCCGGTCACGCTGGTCGTGAAGACCTGGCGGCCGTCGTACCAGACGGTGACCCGCTGCGCGGTCCGCTCGACGAGCTGCTCGACGCTGTGCCACCGGCCGTCGGCCGCGAACGACCACTTGCCGAGGCCCAGGTCCTTGCCGAAGCCGCTGCCGGTGGGGGAGTAGAAATACACCTCGCCCTTGCTCGGCTTGCGCCACATGTAGCGGGTGGAGAACCCGTTGCCGTGCACCCCGCCGCTCTCCTCGCCGATCTTGCCGCCGTACAGGCCGGGCAGCTTGCCGCTCTTGCCGAAGTCGAAGCCGGCCGGGAAGCGCACGAAGTACTTCAGGTCCAGGACCTTGGCGGTGCCCCACTCGGGGTACCCGATCGCGCTGAACTGGGTATAGAACTCGCCGCCGCCGGTCGCCGGGCAGTTGGTGCAGGAGTGGGCCGAGGAGTGCGCGCCGTACCGGGCGTCCAGTACCGTGCCGCCGGGTGCGCCGGCGTCGGCCACGGCCGTCAGGTCGCCACCCAGACCCCAGGCCTTCTGCGGGCTCTGCCCCCAGGCGGCGGCCCACGCCGGGCCGGGGAAGCCGGCGAAGGTACCGACCCAGCGGTTCGGAGCCGCCGGACGGGTCACCGCCATCGTCGGTGACGTGGTGGCTTCAGCGGGGAGTGCCAGAGCCCCGGCCCCGCCGATCAGGACGGCCAGCAGCACCGCGCGGAGCATCCCGGACCCTCCTGCATTTATTTACCGACATCCATGGGTCCGGTTACGGTAGGTCACCCGACCGCCCTGGTCAACGGGCCTGTCCGCGGACCGAAAGTGCGGTCACGTGAGGTACGCCATCCGGCGGGGCGTGCCCGCTTGCGCCCGCCGCCGGGTAGGGCAAGCTAGGGGGGATGCGCCTGACCCACCTCCCCGACGACACGTCTTCGACCTCTCCGCCCCGCCCGGCGCCCCCTGCCCGACTTGCCCAGATCGACGTGATGCGTCTGCTGATCTGCGCGTCGGTCGTGGCGACGCACGTGGTCGCCAACGCCAACCCGATCAACGCCGTGGCCCCGGCGGCGGTGACGAACCTGCTGCACTACACCCGCCAGGCGTTCTTCTTCATCAGCGCGCTGGTGCTGGTGCACGCGTTCCGGGAGGACCGCCCGGGGCAGCTGCGCCGGCGGGTCAGCGTGCTCGGGGTGCCGTACGTGGTGTGGAGCACGATCTACGCCGTACTGGGGCTGGCGGTGGCGTACTCCTGGTGGGCGGCGGAGCGCCTGCCGTGGACCTGGCTGGTCGGGCTGCTCCAGGGCACCGACGGTTACCACATGTACTTCCTGCTGGTCAGCGTCGAGTTCGCGGTGGCCTTCCCGCTGTTCATGCGGCTGCTGCGGGCCACCCGGGGGCACCACGGCCTGCTCCTGGTCGGCTCCGGGCTGGTCGAGCTGGGACTGATGGCGCTGTACCACCACGTGTACCTGCCCGACGGCTGGTGGCGGTCGGTGGCGGGGGAGTCCAGCCTGACCGCGTACCAGTTCTGGGTGATCGCCGGCGGGGTCGCGGCGCTGCACCTGGACCGGTTCCACGGCTGGGTGAGCCGGCACCGGCTGCTGGTGTGGAGCGCGCTGGTCCTGGTCTGCGCGGTGGCCACCGCGATCTTCTTCGCCGACGTGGCGCACGGGGAGACGCCCGAGTACGCCAGCCGTTCGCTGCAGCCGGTCACGGTACCCCTGTCGCTGGCGGCGATCGCCGCGTTCTACCTGGCGTCGGTGCGGATCGCGGCGATCCGGCAGCCCACCGCCAAGCGGCTGATCGAGTTCGGCACGTACCTGTCGTTCGGCATCTACCTGTGCCACCCAGCGCTGCTGACCGGCCTGCTCTACGCGCAGCGGGCGCTACCGGCCACGGTGAGCCGGCACGCGGTGCCGGTGACCGTGATCATGTGCCTGGTGGACTTCGCGCTGGCGGTGGTGGTGGCCGCGCTGCTCAGCCGGACCCCGTGGAGTAAGGCCCTGGTCGGACGGCCGCGGAGGAATGCCGCAGCGACCGCCGGTGCGAGCCGGTCGCCCCGGGTGGCCGGACCGGCTCCGGCGCCCGTCGCGGAGCCGGCACCGGCGGTGGCTCGGGGCTGAGCGCCTCGCCGGCCGCCGCCCCGTCGGCCGGGTCGAGGACCAGTGCCCACAGGGCGATCGCCACCTGCGCGGCGACCGGGCGGTCCTCGGGGCGCTTGGCCATGCAGGCGCGGCACACCTCAGCCACCGAGCGGGGCAGCCCGGGCACGAGCAGCACCGGCGTGGGCGCGATGTGACGCAGACGGGCGGCGTGCAGCTGGGTGTCGGGCGAGGAGGTCTGGTAGGGCGAGCGCCCGGTAAGCATCTGGTAGAGCAGCACGCCCAGGGCGTAGACGTCGTCGGCGGGGTCGGCGGCGGTGCTGACCCGGCGGGTGGGCAGGGGTTGCTGGGCGGCCAGCACCGAGGTGGCCTCGACCGTGATCGCCTCGCCGAAGTCGATGATCTTCGGACCGGACTCGGTCATCATGATGTTGGCCGGGGTCAGGTCGCGGTGCACCACGCCCCGGCGGTGCGCGATCGCCAGCACGTCGGCGATCACCGCCGCGACGTGGACCGCCTCGGGCCACGGCAGCGCGCCACCGGCGAGGCGCCCGGCGAGCATCGCGCCGGACAGCAGCTCCATCGCGACGTAGGGCACCACCCGGCCGTCGGGGAGCGTGGCGTCGCCGTAGTCGTAGACCTGCGGCACGCTCGGGTGGCGTAGCCGGGTGGTGATCAGCGCCTCCTGGCGTACCCGCTGCCGGGCGTACTCGTCGTCGGCGAACGCCGGGGACAGCAGCTTGATCGCGGTGCGGCTGCCGCGGTGGGTATCGATGGCCTGGTATACGACGGACACCCCGCCGTAGCCGACCGGGCCGATGAGGACGTACCGGCCGACAATGGCCGTGCCCATCCACAACGACAGCATCGGGCCACTATTTCGCACGTCCGGCGGCGGTAGCAAGAGTCCGCGCGCCGCCCGGGCGAGGGTTTGCCGAGCCGTAACCCGGCGGAGCGGCCTCCCACCGGGCGGGAGCGCTCCCTCGCCCGATGCCGGTCTTCAGTCCTCCGCTGGCGGGTCCGGCAGGGCCGGCAGCAGGACCCGGAACGCCGCCCCGGCACCCGGGCGGGTGCGCAGCTCCACCCCGCCGCCGTGAGCGATGACGATCGCGGCGACAATGGCCAGCCCGAGGCCGGCGCCGCCGCTGGCCCGCTGGCGGCTGGCGTCGGCCCGGTACAGCCGCTCGAAGACCCGTTCGGCCTGGCCGGCGGGGAGCCCCGGACCGGTGTCAGTGACCTCCAGCACGCCGGTCGGGGTATCCGGGGCCGGGCCGGTGCCGACCGTGGCGGTGGCGGGTTCGACGTCGTCGGCAGCCGCGGCGCGGCCGACCCGCAGCGTGATCTTCGTGTCGACCGGGGTGTGCTGGAGGGCGTTCGCGACGAGGTTGTTCACCACCTGGCGCAGCCGGGCCTCGTCGCCGGCCACCATGACCGGGCCGGGGTCGCCGCTGGTCGCCGGGTCGTCGCAGGCGAGCGTGACGAACCGGCCGGGTAGCCGGGCGTGCGCGTCGCGGACCGCGTCGGCGCAGATGGACAGCAGATCCACCGGGTGCCGTTCCAGCGGCCGCTCCCGGTCCAGCCGGGCCAGCAGCATGAGGTCGGTCACCAGCAGGGCCATCCGGTCGGCCTCGGCCTCGATGCGCGCCATCGCCTCGTCGAGCGCGGGCCCGGGTGGGGCGCCGCCGCGCCGGTACAGCTCCGCGAAGCCCTGGATCGAGGTGAGCGGGGTGCGCAGCTCGTGCGAGGCGTCCGCGAGGAACTGGCGCAGCCGCTGCTCCGAGGCCGTACGGGCGGCGAGCGCCGCCTCGATCCGGGCCAGCATCGCGTTGAACGCGATACCGAGCCGGCCGGCCTCGGTGTGCGGATCGACGTCCTCGACGCGGCGGGACAGGTCCCCGGCGGCGATGTGCTGCGCGGTGCCCTGCATCGCGGTCAGCGGCGCCAGGCCCAGCCGTACCGCCGACGCGGCGACCAGGCCCAGGAGCAGCAGCATCAGCGCGAGCACCGCGGCGTCGATGCCGAGCAGCGTCTTCTGCGTCGCGTCGAGCTGGTGCAGCGACACGGCGATCACGACCACCGGGGCCGGCTCGGGCCGCCGGATGACCACGACCCGCCACGGGTTGCCGCCGCCCTGGTCGTCGACCGTGTAGGGGTCGCCCCCGGCATGCGCCACGAGCTGGGCGAAGGAGCCGAGGTCCGGGCCGGCGCCGTCGGTCGTGCTGTCGCCGATCACCCGGTCCAGCGTGCCGTCGGCGGAGTAGAACGCCACCCGGACGTCCGGCCCGGGGTTGAACGCCCGGCGCGGCATGGACGCGTCGGGATCGCGCAGGGCCGGCGGGCGGGAGTACGCGCGCGCGCCCTGCTGTAACTGCCGGTCGACCTGCTCGAGCAGGCTGGAGCGCAGCTGGAACAGGCTCGCGGCGTCGGCCATGACCAGGGCCGAGCCGGCCAGCACCGCGATCGCCACCACGAGGCGGGTCCGCAGGGTCCAGTGCCGCCAGGGCCGGGGCAGGCGGGCGGTCACGTCGTCTCCTGGTTCGCTTCGCGGCGCCGCATGGAGGCACGGCCATCGCCGCCCGCCGCGCCCCGGCTGCGCCGGCGCGTCGGGCGGCTGCGGCCCCGCCGCGGCCCCGCTGCGCTCACTCGAGGTCGCTCCGCGGCAGGCGTAACGCGTACCCGACGCCGCGGACTGTCTGGATCAGCGGCGGGCCGGTGCCGTCGATCTTGCGGCGCAGGTAGTAGACGTAGGACTCGACGATGCGCCCCTCCCCACCGAAGTCGTAGCTCCACACCCGGTCGAGGATCTGCGCCTTGCTGACCACCCGGCCGGCGTTGGTCAGCAGATACCGCAGCAGCTTGAACTCGGTCGGGGACAGCTCGATCAACCGGCCCGACCGGCGCACCTCGTGCGCGTCCTCGTTGAGCTCCAGGTCGGCGTAGCGCAGGACCGCCACCCCCGCCGGGGCGGGGTCGAGCTGGCAGCGGCGCAGGATGGCCCGGATCCGCAGCACCACCTCCTCCAGGCTGAACGGCTTGGTCACGTAGTCGTCGCCGCCGACGGTCAGCCCGGAGATGCGGTCCTCGACGGCGTCCCGGGCGGTCAGGAACAGGACGGGCACCGCCCGGCCCTCCGCCCGCAACCGCCGGGCCACCTCGAACCCGTCCAGATCTGGCAGCATCACGTCGAGCACCACCAGGTCGGGCTCGAATTCGGCCGCGGCCTTGAGTGCCCCCGCGCCGTCGGCGGCCGCGCAGACCTGGAAGTCGACCAGCCGCAACGTCGCCGTGAGCAGCGCGGAGATGCTCGGCTCGTCGTCCACCACCAGGACCTTGGTCGGTCGCCCCACCGCTACCTCAGCCTCAGCGCCGCACGATCTGGCACCGTTGTACCGGCCGAGCCTGACAGTTGCCTGGGAACGGCCTGGGACCCGGCGGCGAGTCGGCCCGCCGTGCCGCGCTCCCGCGGGCCGGCGGGCGCCCGCCCCACGGGATTACCGGCGGCGCAGCGCGAGGACGGCGATGTCGTCGTCGGGTTTGTCCGGACCGACTTCGGCCAGCAGCCGGTCGCAGAAGTCGTCGAGGTCGGCCTCGACCCGCCCGACCGCCCGGGCGAGCGCCGCCATGCCCACGTCGATGCGGTCCCGCCGGCGTTCGACCAGCCCGTCGGTGAACAGCACCAGCGTCGCGCCGCGCGGGATGGTCAGCTCGGTGTCCGGCCCGCGGTCGGCGCGCAGCCCCAGCAGGGCCGAACCCCGGGGCAGGTACTCCACCGTGCCGTCCCGGGACAGCAGCGGCGGCGGATGGCCGGCGTTGGCCAGCCGGGCCCGGCCGGTGGCGGGCTCGACGAGCAGCAGGCACAGGGTGGCCATCTCGTTGGGGATCACCCGCAGCATGAGCTGGTTGAGCCGGTCGAGGACGGCGCTGGGCGGATGCCCTTCGGCGAGGTACGCGCGGGTGGCGTGGCGCAGCTCCGCCATCACCGTCGCGGCGTGCAGGGAGTGCCCGGCCACGTCGCCGACGGCGACCGCGAGGTGACCGTCGACGAGGGACAGCTCGTAGAAGTCGCCGCCGATCTCGGCCTGCTCGCCGGCCGGTACGTAGCGCACCGCCATGTCGTACCCGTCGACCGCCGGCAGCCGCGCCGGCAGCAGGCTGCGCTGCAGGGTCAGCGCGAGGGTGTGCTCGTCCTGGTAGGCGCGCAGCACGTCGATGGCGACTGCGATCGCCTGGCCGAGCTGGGTCAGCACCGGCGCGCCCGGGTCGGTGATCCGCGCCGGGACGGCCGTGTAGACCGGCGCGCGGTCCGGGCGCAGGCGGGCCCCGACCACCCGGATCGGCCGGTCGTCCGGCCAGGTCACCTGGGGCCACCGCACCGCGGGTTCGTCCCGGACCACCACGCCCACCGGGACGGTGAACAGGTCGGCGGCGCCGGTGTACAGCACCGGCTCCGCCCCGGGACCGGTGCAGCTCACCTGGACCCGGCCGCCGGCCGTCGTCTCCGCGCAGACGACCGCCGGAGACTCGAAGATGTCCGCCGCGCCGCACGCCGCGGCGCGTAGCAACTCGCGCAGGTTGGTCGCGGTATTGAGCTCGCGCGTGGTCTGGGCCAGCCGGGCCAGCCGGACGGCGAGCCGCTCGGCGCGTTGCAGCGCCCGGTAGTAGCGCAGCACCGCCTGGATGGTGGCGAGCAGCTCGTCGGGGTCGATCGGCTCGACGAGGTAGGCGTCGGCGCCCCGGGACAGTCCCTGGGTACGGTCGACGACCTCGACGGCCGCCGCGGAGACGTGGATCACCGGAATGGGCTTGACCCGTGCCTTGATCCGCTCGCAGACCGCGAACCCGGTCATGTCCGGCAGCTTGACGTCGAGCACCACGAGGTCGACCGGCTGCCCCTCGACCGTGCTCAACGCCTCGGCCCCGGTGGCCGCCTCGACCACCGCGTACCCCGACCGGCGCAGCCAGCTCGACAGCACGTACCGCTTGGACGGGGTGTCGTCGACCACGAGCACGGTCCCGGCGTCCGCGCTCATGCTGCCTCCCGGTTCGCTCCGCGGCGCCGCCCGCAGGTGCGGCCATCGCCGCCCGCCGCGCCGCGGCTGCGCCGGCGCGTCGGGCGGCTCAAGCCGCGCCGCGACGCCGCTGCGCTCATGACCGATCCTCCGGGACGAGCGGCAGGGTCACCGTGAACGTGCTGCCCCGGCCGACCTCGCTGGTCAGGGTCAGCGCACCGCCGAGCAGGGTGACCAGGCGGCGGGCGTACGGCAGCCCGAGCCCGGTGCCGGTGACCTTCGCCTGGGCGGGGTTGGACACCTGGTAGAACTCCTCGAAGATGCGCTCGTGGTCGACCGGCGCGATGCCGATCCCGGTGTCGGACACGGTGAACGCGATCCGGTCCCCGCCGGCCAGGTGGGCGGCCAGCCGCACCTCGCCGTGCTCGGTGAACTTGATCGCGTTGGTCATCAGGTTGCGCAGCACCCGGGTCAGCATCGCCTCGTCCGTGCGCAGGACCGGGACCGATGGCGGCTCCTCCACGACGACCTCCACCTCCGGCCGGGCCCCGTCCGGACGTGCCGCGATCGACCGCATCGTCCCGCGCAGCGCGCCGAACAGGCCGGGCAGGTCGACCGTACTCCACCGGGGCTCCAGCCGGCCCGATTCCGCCTTGACCAGGTCGAGCAGCTCGCTGACCAGGGCCAGCAGGTCGTCGGCCGACCCTTCCAGCAACGCGAGCTGCTCGCGCTGGTCGTCGGTGAGCGGGTCGGAACGCGGATCACGCAGCAGGCGTACCAGGCCGAGGATCGCGGTCACCGGCGCGCGCAGCTCGTGGCTGATGTTGGCCAGGAACCGGCTCTTCGCCTCGTTCGCCTCGCGCAGCTCGGCCGAGCGCTGGTCCAGCTCGGCGTAGAGCGCCACCACGCCCCGGTTGGTCTCGGCGAGCTCCTCGGACAACTGCCGGTACAGCGCCGTGGCGCGCTCGTTGGCCTCGGCCAGCTCGGCGTTGACCCGGCGCAGCTCGTCCAGCCGGGCCGGGGTGTCCGGGACCGGCTTGGGCGGGGGCCGGTCCCGGGCGTCGGCGACCCAGGCCAGACGGGCCGCGAGCTCGGCGAGGCGGCCCGGGGTCAACGGCGGGGCGGTGACCGGCAGTCGGCGGGTCATCCGCACCACGACCAGGCCGTCCGCCCGGTCGACGCGCCAGGTGTCCACGAGCTGCCGGACCGCGCCGACGTCGGCGGACACCGCGTCGGCGCCGGGCGCGTCCGGCGCGGTCGCGGTCACCTCCAGCTCCGGCTCGCTGCCTGAGGCCACGGCGAACACCACCGTCACCGGGCCGAGCCGGGCGTGCATGCGCCGGCCGACCTCCGACAGCGCCGAGGCGAGCCGGATCACGTCGGGGCCGGTCAGCCCGAGCGCGACGGCGACCTCCCGGCCGCGCTGCCGGACGTCGAACACGTCGTGCTCGACGCGGATCACGGTCCGCAGCAGCTCGCCCATCCCGTTCATCCGTCCGTCCCCGATCCCGGCGCGGCCGCCGCGGAGGGTGGCCGGACGACCAAGACGCCCGCGTCGTCGCGGCGCAGCCCGGCGTCCCGCAGCAGGGTCGCGGCGACCAGCAACGGCCGGTGGTCGAGCAGCCCCGGGTAGCCGGTCAGCGCCCACCGGTCGGTGAGCCCGTCGGTGTGCATGACGACCACGGCGTCGGGCGGCAGCGGGTAGGTGAACTCGCGGATCCCGCCGCGCTGGTGCCCGACGATGCCGGGCAGGCAGGTCATCGCCCGCCGGCCGGACGGGCCGGCCACCCAGGCGCTGATGTTGCCGAGCCCGGCGAAGCGCACCACGTCGGGGTCCAGCTCGGCGACCGCGACGACCGCGCCCCGGGTGCGGGCCAGCCCGCCGTGCAGGTGTTCGAGGACGGGACGCGGGCCGCCGGACGGCGCGGTGCGGAACGCCGCGACCGCGGCCTGGGCGGCGCCGGCCGCGAGCGGACCGTGCCCGAGCCCGTCGCACAGCATCGCCTGCACGCGCCCCCCGTGGACGCGCACCGCGTAGCTGTCGCCGCTGACCGTCTCCCCGGAGATCGGCCGGGTCAGCCCGTCGGCCAGCGACGGGGGCGGCGGCTGGGACCACACCGAGGCGGACAGGACGGTACCCGGCCCGACCCGCGAGTAGGCGTCGAGCCGGGTCGCCAGGCGCCGGATCGCGCCCATTCCGATGCCGAGCGAGCCCGACGTCGAATGACCGTCCCTTGTGGACACCGTGAGGTCGGCCATACCCGGACCGGAGTCGACGGCCAGCAACTCCACGCCGCGCGCCTCGCTGTACCGCACGGTGCGCAGGTGGACCAGCCCGTCGGTGGTGTACCGCAGCTGGTTGGTGGCCAGCTCCGCGCTCACGATCGCCAGCTCGGCGACCCGCTCACCGGGCAGGTCCAGCTCCCGGGCCAGCGCCTCGGCTGCGCGGCGCACCGCGCCGACGGTACCGGCGTCGGTGACCGCGAACCAGCCGAGGTCCTCGCTGGCCCACAGGGTCGGCCCAGCCGCGCCGGTCATCGCGACCACTTGATCGTGGTGACCCGGGTACCGCGGCCGACCTTGGTCTCGATCTCGAAGTCGTCGACCAGCCGCCGGGCGCCGGGCAGGCCGAGGCCCAGCCCGGTACCGGTGCTGTACCCGTCGGTCAGGGCCAGTTCCAGGTCGGCGATCCCGGGGCCCGCGTCGACGAACGTCACCCGGACGCCGGTGCGCCGCCCGTTGGTCACCGTCTCCACCTCGACCCGCCCGCCGCCGGCGTAGGCGAGGGCGTTGCGGGCCAGCTCGCTGGCCGCCGTCACCAGCTTGGTCTGCTCGACCAGGGACAGCCGCGCGGCGACCGCCACCGAGCGCACGAGCTGCCGGACCCGTACCACGTCCTCGTCGGCGGCGACGTCCTGCACCCGCGCCGGGCCGAGGGGCCGGGGAGCGGTCATGAGCCGGCCGGAACCCCGGCGCCGCCCAACAGCCGCAGGCCCAGCTCGACGGTCAGCGCGGTGCGCACCCCGGGCAGCGACAGGCCCAGCTCCACCAGCGTGATGGCGACCGCCGGGCGCATCCCCACGACCACGGTGTCGGTGTCGAGTACGCGGGAGACGGCGGCGATGGTGGACAGCGTGCGGCCGATGAACGAGTCGACCACGTCCAGCGCGCTGATGTCGATGAGCACGCCGCGCGCGCCGGTGGCCACGATCTGCTCGGCGAGGTCCTCCTGCAGGCGCACGGCCAGGTCGTCGGAGAGATCGACCTGGATCGACACCAGGAGCACCTTGCCGAGCGGCAGGACGGGGATGCGGTCCATCACGCGTCCCGGCCGGACCGGCGGGTCACCTCGTACCCGCCCGCGCGCAGCGCGTGCCCCAGCGCGTCGGCCAGGCTCGCCTTGGTGACGATGTCGCCGAACTCGATGCCCAGCATCACGATGGTCTGCGCGATCTGCGGGCGGATGCCGGAGATGACGCAGTCCGCGCCCATCAGCCGCGCGGCCATCACCGTCTTGAGGATGTGCTGGGCGACCTGGGTGTCCACGGCCGGTACCCCGGTGATGTCGATGATCGCGTACGGCGACCCGGTCTCGACCAGCGCCTGCAGCAGCCGTTCCATCACCACCTGCGCGCGGGCCGAGTCGAGCGTGCCCACGAGCGGTACCGCGACGACGCCGTGCCACAGCTTGACCACCGGCGTGGACAGCTCCAGCAACTGCTCGGCCTGGTCGGCGATCAGCTCCTCGCGGGCGCGCGCGTGGCTTTCCACGGCGAAGAGCCCGAGCTGGTCGACCAGCCGCGTGTAAGTGAAGTAGTCGCGCAGGTGTGTCGCGTCGCCGAGGTCCAGCACCCCGGCCAGCGCCTCCTTGAGGGCGAACACCTCGGTCGCGGTCTCGCTGGAGGTGAACCCCTGCTGCGCCCGGCGCCGGGACAGCTCACCCAGCAGGGCGTGCAGCTCGCCGCCGTGGTCGCCGTCCACGACCAGTTCGGTACCGTCGGCCGCCGCGCCCACCAGCGCCGCGTGCAGCTCCCGTACCTGGCCGGCGAGCTCCGCCTCGGACAGCCGGCCGCGCAGCCCGGTCACGGCCGCGGCCGTCCAACGCGCCACCAGGTCGTCCCGGTATTCGCGCAGGAGGGCGGCGAACCGGGCGGTGCTGGCGAGGTCCACGGTCGATCCTCCCGGGTCGGGTCGTCGATCTCGCGCGGACACTACCATCGGGTGCGCACGTCGGCAGGGTTCGTCGACATGCCGGGCCGCTCACCCGTCGCTTACGATGACCAGCAGGTCAAGCCGGCCAACCGCGGACGGAACCCGTTTGGACATGACTTTACCGATCGCCGTCGAGGATCGGGGCCCGGTGACCGTCGTGGCGGTCGGCGGCGAGCTCGACCTGAGTTCCGCGCCCGAGTTGCTGCAGGCCCTCACCCGGCTGGTGGACGCGGGGCGGCGCGACCTGGTCGTCGACCTGAGCGGCGTCCGCTTCTGCGACTCCTCCGGCCTGAGCGTGCTGGTCCGGGTCAAGAACCGGCTCGACGGGCTCGGCGGCGACGTCACGCTGGCCGGTGCGCATCCGATCTGCAGCGGGTACTGGAGGTCAGCGGCCTGGTCGAGGTGTCCGGCACCTATCCGTCGGTGGAGGCGGCCCTGACGCGGAACTGATCCGCACGGCCGTGGCCGCCGCGCCGAGCCGCGTCGCCGGGCCGGGCCCGTGCGAGGATGGCGCCATGTGCTACGGAGACGACGCCCGGCCGCCCGGCCCGCCGGTGCTCGGCCCGGTCGGCGACCACGGCGAGGTGGTCCTGGAGTCCGCCGACGGTACCCGGGTCGGCGCCTATCACGCCCACCCCGTGGAGCCGTCCAACCGGGCGATCGTGATCTTCCCCGACGTCCGCGGGCTGCACGGGTTCTACAAGGAGCTGGCGCTGCGCTGGGCCGAGGCCGGGCTGCACGCGGTGGCGTTCGACTACTTCGGCCGCACCGCCGGGATCGGGGCGCGCGACGAGGACTTCCCGTTCCGCGATCACATGGCGAAGATCGACTTCGGTGCGGTCGCCCGGGACGCGTCCGCCGCCGTGGCGTGGGTACGGCAGCGCACCGGCGCGACCGCGGTGTTCACCGTCGGCTTCTGCTTCGGCGGGGCGATGTCCTGGCGCCAGGCCGCCGCGGGCGACGGGCTGGCCGGCGCGATCGGCTTCTACGGCATCCCGTCGCGGGTCGTCGACGTCGCCGACGCGGTCGCCGCGCCGCTGCTGATCCTCGCCGCCGGGCAGGACTTCACTCCGGTGGCCGAGACGGAGGCGCTGGCCGAGCGGATCCGCGGGCACGGTGTCGAGGTGACCCTGCAGGTGTACCCCGACGCGCCGCACAGCTTCTTCGACCGCACCTTCGCCGAACACCGCGCGGACTGCGTCGACGCGTGGCACCGGATGCTCGCGTTCGTCGACCGGTACGCCGTCTAGACGGTTCTTGTCGGGATTTCGCGCCGACCGCAGGTCCGGCGCTTGAGGTATGTCAGCGGGTCGCCAGCAGCAGGTCGTCGAGCACCAGCGTGCGCAGGTCGTCCCGGTCGGGCATCCGGCCCAGCGCGCGCAGCCGCCCGGACTGCACCTTGCGCATGCCCTCCAGCAGCCGGCGGGCCTCCCGCGCGTTGCCGAAGTTCTGGTCACGGTCGAGCTGCCCGAACCACTCCAGCAGCGCGTCCTCCAGCCCCGGCGCGAAGGTGTAGTCGTCCTGCGTGGCGATGCGGGTGGCGATGAGGACGAGCTCGCTGGGGGAGTAGTTGGCGAACTTCATCGTCTTGGCGAACCGCGAGGCGAGACCCGCGTTGGCGTCGAGGAACTCGGCCATCTCGTTGGTGTACCCCGCGACGATGACCGCGATCTCGTCCCGATGGTCCTCCATCAGCTTCACCAGCGTATCGATCGCCTCCCGGCCGAAGTCGGCACCGGAGCCGCTGGACCGGGACAGCGTGTACGCCTCGTCGATGAACAGGACGCCACCCAGGGCCTCCTCGAACACCGCGGTGGTCTTCTCGGCGGTGTGGCCGATGTACTGGCCGACCAGATCCCGGCGGGCGACCTCCTTGAACTTGCCATGCGGTAGCACACCCAGCGCCTTGAGCAGCTCCCCGTAGATCCGCGCCACGGTGGTCTTTCCGGTACCCGGTGCCCCGGTGAAGATCAGGTGGTTGCTCGCGTGCCCGACGCTCAGCCCCGCGCTGCGCCGCCACTCGTTGACCTGGATCTCATCGATCAAGGCGCGGACCTCCGCCTTGACCTCGGCCAGCCCGATCATGGAGTCGAGCTCGGCGAGCAGCTTCTCCACCCGCGCCGGGTCCTGGTGGCCGGTGCCGTCGAGCCGCTCGCTGGACCGGGGGCCGGAGGAGCGCCCGCGGCCCTCCATGATCGTCGGAGCGGCGCCCTCCTCGACCTGGATGCCGGGTGGGCCGGTGTCCTCGACCGTGCACGCCTCGATCAGCCCGCGGCAGCCACGCCCGATGTGGATCCCGGAACGTTGGGTGGCGTGGATGAAACAGTCGCGCAACGTTGGCGCGCTCTGCAGGGCCACCGAGACGCCCACGTCGCCGGTACCGGTGATCTCGCAGTGCTCCAGGGTGGGCCGGCCGGCCTGGTAGACGTACACCCCGCGGTACCCGCACCCGCTGATCGTGGTGTCGCGTACCACCGGGTCGGCGCCGAGCCGGACGACCAGGCCGTCCTCGGCGACGTCGCGGATGTGGCAGCGGTCGAGCGCCCCGCTCGAGTCCTCGATGAGCACGCCCTGGTACCCACCGGACACGGTCAGCTCGGTCGCCTCGACCGCGGCGCCGTCGGTGACCGCGACCCCGGCGCCGTACCGCGCGGTCGCCGAACACTGGCGGATGCGCAGCCGGCCCCCGCGTACGCTGACCGCCGCCACCTCACCGCCGCGCAGAACCAGCCCGTGCAGCGTGATGTCGGCGTCCCGGGCGCTGACCGCGGACCCGCCGTCGGCCTCGGCGTCGATCGTCACCGAGCCGGTCTCGCCGGAACACACCAGGCTGATCCGCCGGCCGTCCAGCCGCAGCGCCTCGGCGTAGGTACCGGGTGCGATCGAGATGACGGTGTCGTCGGTCGCGACCTCCAGCGCGTCCTTGATGGTGGGGTAGCTGCCGTGGTGGTCCGGGGAAACGGTCAGAGTGCGCGCCATCTGCTCCGCCTGGTCGGGTCGGGGATGGCCAACTTTACCGCTGGTCATCCGGTACCGAGCGTGGGCTTCGGTTCGACCTCGAACTCCTGGCGGGGGGCGTTGGCGAGGACCGGGCCGCCGGGCGTCTGCACCGTGAACGCCGCCTCGTCGCTGACCACCGGGGCCTCGTACTCCTCGTTGACCGTCGGGGTGACCTGCTCAGCGCGGTCCAGGCGCCGTTCGCTCAGCTCGGGCGGCCGTCCGCCGGGTCGCGCGGACGGGACGCCGCCGGGCTGCGCGGTGCCGCCCGGCGGCCGGCCGAGCACCGGGGCGCTCGCCCCGGGTTGGCCGGGCGGGGCCACGAAGTTCTCCCGCCAGCCGTCCGCCGCAGCGGCCCGGGCCGCGCGGGCGCTGCCGTCGAGGACCGGCGCGCTGACCGGGGGAACGTCGGCGCCCGGCTGGGTCACCCAGGCCGAGTCGCCAGGCAGCGCCGGGTACCCGGGCGCGGTCTGGGCGGGCTGGCGCTCGCCGGCCGGCGTGACGGGTGGCGGCAGCTCGGCGTCGGCCCGGGGCCGGGCCAGGACCGGCGGCGTGGTACCGGGTGGCGCGGCACTCGGCGCGGCGGCGGTCGGATCCGCGCGCGGCCCGAGGTAGAGCCCGGACGGGTCGGCCACCGGCGGCCGGCGGGCCAGGACCGGTGGCGCGGTGGGCACCGACGGATCCGCGGTGAACGCCTCGACCAGACCCGTGCTCGTGGGCCCCAGCGGCGCCGCCGGGGTGTTCTGGCCGAGCTTGCCGGCGGGCGGTGGCAGCAGCGGGTTGCCGGCGAGGTTGTCCACCTCGCCGACGTCGGGCGCGCCCGGTACGACCGTGCCCGCGCCGAGGATGCCCTGTTGCAGTTTGGGGCCGGCGTTCTTGTCCGTCCCCGACAGCTTCCCGGCGGCCGGTGGCAGCAGTGGGGGCTGGTTGGCGAGGGACGCGGGCCCGTTCAGGACCCCGGTCGGTAGCGGGCCGTTGGCCCCGGGTACCCCGCTGAACAGCCCGTTCGGCAGGGACGCGGGGCTCTTGAGCGAGGGGTTGAGGCCGCCGGCGTCCTTGGCGAGCTGGCCGAGTGCGGGCGGGACCACCGGAGGCACCACGACGCCCGGCGGCAGGCCGGCCACCGCGGGCAGGGTGCCCGGCGCCGGAGCACCGGGGAGACCCGGAACCTTGGGCAGGTCGGGGACCTCAGCGGTCCCCGGCTGCTTGCCGAAGTCCGGCGTGGGCAAGGGCGGCACCACGGGCGGAGTGAACGTCGGCATCGCGGGCGCCGGGGGTACGCCGAACGACGGAACGCCCAGTCCACCACCACCAGGGCCGCCGAGCTGCCCGGCGAGGTAGTTCTTCAGCGCGTCGGTGGCCGTCTTCGGGTCGACGGTGGTCGCGTTGGTCGGGCCCTCGTACCGCGTGCTGTGCCCTTCCCCGAGCTTGTTGACGATGGTGTGGTAATACTCCTGCGCCATCCGGTACTCGAGGTCGAAGGCCTTGGCGTTCCAGTTGGTGTTGCCGCCGATGGCGGCCCAGATCTGCTCCTCGACGCCCAGTGGGTGGCCCATGGCGGCGCCCGGGTTGGCGGGGTTGACGCCGCCCTCCAGGTCGCCGTTGCGCACCTTCTTCAGGATGTCGATGAAGAATTCGCGGGGCTTCTCCCCCGCGCTGCCCAGGCCGCCGTTCGGGGACAGCTTCGGGTCGTGCAGGATGTTGTCCCAGGCGGCTTCCGCGGCTCTGAGCGCCGCGAGGTACTGCTTGTAGAGCCCGTCCATCTCCTTCTGGTACCGGTCGATGACGTCCGCGAGCGCGCTGAGCCCGGTCTGGTTGGCCGCCGCCGCGGCGGCCCAGTCGCCGAGGGACTTCATCGTGGCGCCCGGGCCCCGGGCGAAGAACGCGTCGGCGGCCGGCGAGCGCCAGGCGCCGTAGTGGTCCTTCGGGTCCTTGCCCACGCTACCGCCGTCACGCAGGGCGTCGGTGTGCTTGCGGACGGTGTCCTGCATGCCGATCAGCAGGTTGTGCAGCCGGCCCCAGGCACCGGCGGCCTTTGCCGCGTTTCCGGATTTCTGGGCCATGATGCGCTCGTAGACGCGCTCGATGTTGTCGTGGGTGACGCGCCGGCTGACCGCGTCCGGGCTCATCGACTTCGGGTCGGTGGTCCACCGGGAGTCCGTCGAACCGCCGTCGTAGTGCAGCGGGTCGCCCTCCTCGCCGGTCTGGTGCCACAGCCGCACCAGGTCGGCCCGCTTTTGGTAGTCGGTCTGGTAGCCGTAGTTCGGCGGTGCGTCGCCCATCCGGAGCCTCCCTCCCCGCCCGGTGTTCAGGTCCCGTAGACGGCCTGGCCGCGGTCGCTGCCGGAGCTGTGCAGCTGCTGCTCGCGCCGGCCGATCCCGTCCTGCGTCGGAGCGTCGTCGGCCGGCTTGGCCGGCTCCGCGTGCGTGGTCGTGGTGTGCTGCTTGCCGTCGGCGTCGACGGAGGTGACCGTCGTGGTCACCGAGCCGTCCTGGAACGTCTCCATCGTCGTGCTGCTGGTCATGTGCTTGCCGTCGGCGGTGACGACGTCCTCGGTCATGGTCTTGGTCTTCGTGCCGCTGCGGTCCTGGCCCTCGATCTCGGTCGTCGTCCGCGTGACCCCGGGGTGGTTGCTGTCGGTGACCGTGGTGACCTTGGTGGTGCCGGCATAGAACGAGCCGGACATGCTGGAATAGGTGACCCGCAGGCTGGAGCCGTCGGCGAAGGAGTACAGGAAGCCGGTGTCCGTCTCGTGGATGCCGGTCGCCAGGGCGAGCATGCTCGGGTCGCTGGCGGCGGTGGCGGCCATCGTGTTCCGGCCGCTCGCCTCGGCCTCGGCCTGCCACTGGTCCTCGAGCGTGCTGACCCCTTTGGTCGGGAACCCGTGCAGCGGCGTGCTCCCCGGCCCGGCGAACGCGAAGTCCACGGCGTTGAGGGAGTTGGCGCTGTCGGAGTCGGTGGTGGCGTAGGCGACGGCCATGGTGACCGCGGCGGACTGCATCGACGCGAGCCCGGCGCGGACGTCGTTGAGGAAGCCCTGGAACTCGCGGTAGTTGCGCATCGTGTAGTGCACGGCCGTGATGCCCTCGGCGAACACCGAGCCGTCGCTCGCCGGCTGGGTGAACGCCAGCGGCGTGTTCTCGGTCATCTCGCCGGACGCCGTGGCCAGATCGCCGATCTGCTGTATCACGTCCTTGGCCAGGTTGACGCCGTAGTAGAACAGGCTGACCACATCGACTTGGACCGACCCGCCACTCACTGTCGACCTCCCCGTGTACGTGCGATGTCCCGCCCAGGCGCGGTGCGCGGCATTGCGTCGAAGGTAACGGTGTCCGTGGTGCAATGCCAGCGTAGTGGGCACGGGCAACCCGGTCAGCCCCGGTAGGGTCGGGGCCGTGGACGGGAACCTTCCGGACAGCGGGTACACGTCGCCGGTCGTGCCGGTCGGCTCGCCGCTGGTGCGCGAGCGCTATCCCCGAGGTGTGGCGGTGGACGCGGCCGGTTTCCCGGACTGGACGCCGTACGCGCGGGCGCTGGTCCGGCTGCCCGAACCGCCGCCGGGGTTGACCGTCGACGAGCTGCGGGTGGTGGACGTGCTCGCCGCCAACGCGGTGCGGTCGCCCGCTGACGCTGCGGTACGGGGTACCCCGGCCGGCTGGACCTGGGCCCACCTCGGCGCGACCCGCGGGATGGCCCTGGTCCCGGTCGAGCTGCACGCCGCGTTCCGGCACCCGGGCGGGCGGTGCACGCTCCCCGCCGACCGCACCGAGCGGGGCCTGCGTATCGACTACGCCCCGGAGCCCGTGGGCGTGGCCCAGGCAGAGCGCGTGCCCGAGGAGGTCGTGGTCGAGCTGGAACGGCACCTGGGCTTCCCGCTCCCGCCCGGGTACCGGCGTTTCCTCGCGGCGACCAACGGCGCCGCGCCGGACCGGCCCGGCGTGCAGCGGGGCTTCGGGTTCCTCGTGGACCAGCGGTTCTTCGGGCTCGGAAGGGACGACTACGCGCAGGACCTCATCGGCGCGAACCGGTACGTCGCCGACCGGTTCACCGAGGACGTGCTCGCCATCGGATACGTGCAGGGCGGCACGATCGCGGTCACCGTGCGGGGGCCGGACGCGGACGCCGTCTGGTACTGGGACGACGACGACCCGCGGGCGGAACCGGGGCACGACGCGGCGTACATCACCGAACACCTGCTGTACCGCTGCGCGGACACCGTCGCGCAGTTCTGGGAGCGGCTCGCCGTCCCGGCGGTCGAGCTGCGGGAGATCGCCGCCGGGCTGGTGCGGTCCGGGCAGGTGACGGCGATCCCGGCGGACGGGCTCGGCGCGTGGCTGCCGGCGTCCCCGGCGTCCCCGGCGTCTCCGGCCGCGGAGGCCGCGACGTGACGGCCGCGGTCCCGGGCGCCCGCCACGCGTTCCACGTCATCCATCCGGGCTCCTCCATGCTGCGGGTGCGCTACCGCGACGGGGTGGTCGTCGACGGGCACGGCTTCCCGGACTGGCTGCCGTACGCCCGGGCGGTCGTGGAACTGCCCGAGCCGGCGCCGCACCGGACCGCCGACGAGACCCGGGTACTGGACGTGCTCATCGCCAACGAGGTGATGGCGGGAGCCGGCGACCCGTGGTGGCCGGACGGTGGCGAGCCGCTGACCCCGGACGGCTGGACCTGGGCCCACGTGGCGATGACCCGGCGGCTCGCGCTCGTCCCGGTCGAGCTGCACGGCGCGTTCCGCCATGCGGGCGGCGTCGCCACGATGCGGGCCGACCGCGCGCGCCGCGGCCTCGACCTCGCCGGTGCCGAGCCGATGCGCGAGTTCGGGTCCGACCGGGGGCTCACCGACGCCGCGGTCGACAAGGTCGAGGACCGGCTCGGGTACCGGCTGCCCGAGGCGTACCGGCGGTTCCTCGCGGCGACCAACGGCGGCCGGCCGGTGCGCCCGGCGCTGCACCCGGGCTTCGGGTTCGTCCTGGACCAGCGGTTCTTCGGCCTGGCCCGGCAGGACTGGCTGCAGGACCTGGTCTACGCCAACGACTGGTTCCGCGACCGGCTCACCGCCGACCACCTCGCGGTCAGCTACCTGCAGGGCGGCCTGCTCGTCCTCAAGGTCCGCGGCGACGACGCCGGCTCGGTGTGGTATTGGGACGACGACGACCCGCGCGACACCGACGACCACGGCCCGGCCGAGGTGTGCGAGCGGTTGCTGCACCGGCTCGCCGACGACCTCGACGCGTTCGGCCGGGCGCTGCGCGCGGTGCCGTACCCGCTCCGCCGCCTGGCCCGCGACACGGTGGCGCGGGGCGACGCGCGGCGGTGCGCGCCGGAAGGCATGGGCGCCAGCCTGCCCCGGACGAAACGGGCTGGCGGCGCATGACCGGGCCGACCGGCTGGGAGCCGGCCAACGAGGTCGAGCAGGAGATGCTCGCCGCGCTGGCCGTCGACGACCGCGAGCGGTACTTCGAGCTCATCGCCCACGCGCCGCTGTACCTGCCGGCGACCGGCCAGGCCGGCGGCCCGCACTTCACCTGGGAGCTCGGCGAGTACACGTACCTGCCGGTCTTCACCTCGCCGCAGGCCCTCGCGGCGTCCGTCGGGGACCTGGTCGACCGGTACGTCGTGACCAGCTACGCGGAGCTGGCCCGGTACTGGCCGGCGCCGGACTGGCGGCTCGCGGTCAACCCCGGCCACCCGATCGACGCCTGGCTCCCGGTCGAGGCGGTCGCCGAGGCGGCCGCCGGCACCCGGACCGTCCCGACCGTCCGGGAGCTGCGCCGCGCCCAGGCCGCTCCGGACGGGGACGATGCCGGCGAGCTCGACGACGCGCTGGACGCCTACCTGGAGGCCCTGGTGAAGACCGAGGTCCTCGTCCCGGCGGCGGCACCGGACCCGGCCCCGGCCACGATCGCGACCGGCACCTTTCCCTGGCTGGTCAAGGAGATCTCCGGCGGTCCGGCGCTCACCGTGTTCACGTCACCGGAGGGCTTCGCCGCGGCCTTTCCCGCCGGTACCCCGTGCGCCCGCGTCCCCTTCGTCGACCTCGTCGCCGCGTGGCCCGACCCGTCGTGGCAGCTCGCCGTGGACCCCGGTGCCGAGGTGGGGTTCACGATCACCGGGGACCGGGTTCCCGGGCTGCTGCTGTGGACGGGAGCGGTACCGGACATCGACGATTGATGGGTCGCCCATTCTTGGTCCCGTTGGTTACATTCATCGTGACCACCGGGTAGCCCGCGTGCCGTACAGCCGCGCGCGACGAGACCCGGACGGATGCGGATCTCGACGGGGGAGGTGCGATGGAGCGACCCAACTGGGCGGCGTTGCAGGACATGATGGGCGACATCGAGCGCACCATCGACAATCTCGACGGCATCCAGCAGCGGATGATGAAGGTCACCGGCGAGGCATGGTCGGAGGACCGCATGATCCGCGCGGTCGTCGGCCCCCGCGGCCAGCTGGTCGACCTGGAGATCGACCCCCGGGTCTACCGCAAGCCCAACTCGCGGGCCCTGGCGGCGGCCATCGTCGGGGCGGTCCGGCTCGCCGTGGCCGAGGCGGGCCGCAAGACCCAGGAGATCATCGACGAGAGCCTGCCCTCCGACATGCGGCGTGGCCGCGTCGGCGGGGTCGACCTCGGCCGGTTGATCCACACCCATGACGCGGAACTGATGAAGGGCGCCCGGGACGATGAGTGACTACGTGCGGATCACCACGAGCCTGTCCGCGATCATCGCCGCGGCCCAGCAGATCGGTGCCGCGGCAGAACAGTTCAGCAGCGACGTGGAGCGGTTGATCGGCGACATCGAGGCGCTGGAGGGCGACGACAAGCTGGGTACCGACCACTTCGGCAACGGCTTCCGCGACAACGCGTACCACAAGCTGGTCGACGCCGGCGACGGCGGCTCGGTGCAGGTCAACCAGGCGGGCAAGGAGGCTGCCCGCGGCGGCGGCAAAGGCGGCGTCCACCTCGCCGACGGCGCGACGACGGCGATGGTGCGGTACGGCATGGCCGACGCGGAGAACGAGTCGGGCATCGACTCCGTGTAGCGGTCTGCCGCCGTCGGCGGCACCACGTCGGAGGCACCCAGGTCGGCGACACGGAGGAGGTAGGTGCGAGCGTGAGCCCTCACCGCGTCGCCCATGCCATCCACATGTTCGACCAGATCATGGTCTGCTTCGAGAAGATCGACCAGTACGTCCCGGGTACCCTCTGGGTGGCCAACCTGATCATCGGCGACCTGCCGGACGCCGACCCCGCCGACATCTACACCCTCGCCGACGCGTGGGGTGCCCTCGCCCAGCGGGCCCACGGGTTCCACGCGCAGCTGCTCACCGGCGATCTCGCCCCGGCGGTGCACCGCGTCCTGGGCCACTGGAACAGCGACGAGTCCGGCCAGCGCTACCGCGACGACTTCCAGGGCTACGTCGAGGGTCTCGGCGCCGGTGTCGAAGGGCTGCGCCAGATTCAGGAGGCCGTCCAGTCGTACGGCAACGAGCTGGAGATGGAGGAGTTCTTCATCTTCGTCACGCTCGTCCAGATGCTGGTCGCGCTGATCGTGGCGGTCGTCTCGGCCTTCTTCAGCTTCGGTGGCTCGCTCGCCGAGGTACCCCTGGCCTGGGCGCTGGCCCGTACGACGGCTAAGGAGGCGGCCGAGAAAGCGCTCAAGGCCATCCTCGAGATCGGTACCCGCGAGGGGTTCAACGCGTTGCGGAACGCCATCAGCAAGACGGCGCTCAAGGACGCGCTGAAGAAGGGCGCCGGGGACATCGGCCGGCGGACGGCCAGCGGGCTCGTGCGCAACCTCGGACCGCGCAACCTCATCGCCCGCGACGTGGCCCGGCGCGCGGCCAACGACTTCTACAAGGACCTGGCAAAGAGCGAGCTGCGCAAGGAGCTGCGCGGGCAGGTCAGGCGGCTGGCCACCGAGCAGGCCCTGGCCAGGGGCTCCGGGCGGGCGACGGCGTGGCTGAGCGGCCGGCTCGCGGGCGCGGCGGAGCGGCAGGGCCTGAACCGCGCCACCCGGGACATGACCGCACGGCTGGCCGCCGACATCGAGAAGCGGATGGTGGAGAAGTTCACCACCCGGGCCGGTACCCAGCTCGCGGAGCGCACGGTCGCGCGCACCGCGCTCGAGCGCTACGTCGAGGAGACCGCCGCCCGCACCTCGCTCGGCCAGGCCGCGGCGCGGTACGTCGCCGCCCGGGCCGCGGCCGGGGCGCGGTTCATGGCCATCCGCGAGGTCGGTGGCCAGCTGACCGAGCTGGCCACCGGCGAACGCAGCAGCCTCGACCCGGGCCGGATGGTGATGCGGGTCGGCACCGGCGCCGCCATGGGCGGGCTGATGTTCGGGCACGGGGTGGGCGGGCAGGTGCTCACCGGGGCGCTGGCCGGCGCGGTGGTGACCGGCGGGACCGACCTGATCCAGCACGACCAGATCGAGGCGCAACGCGAGATGTTGCGTGACCAGCTGGCCCGCACGACCGACCCGGTCCTCCGCCACCGGTTGGAGGGGCAGCTGCACGACCTGGAGACAGGCGAGTCGCTGAAGACCGGTATCGGGCACGGCGCGGCCATGGGCGCCACCTTCGGCAGCCTGGGCCACGCGATGTCCTTCGGGCAGCACCTGGGTGACAAGCTGGTGGACCCGTTCGGGCTCCGGCAGTCGTTCTCCGTCCCGCACGATGCACTGGGGCGCAACGTGTTCACCGTGACGCCGCGCGGCGACCGCGGATACATCAGCGAGTTCGGCGGGGCGGGCTGGCGGACGGCCGAGGGCCTGGAGGTCCGCATCGTCCCTGACCACCTGGCGCCGCGCGGTCCGGCCCTGCCGGGTGCCCCCGCGGAGGGTGGTGCGCCGGGCGGCCCACACGAGTCCGGCCCGTCCGGGACCGGGCCCGGTCGGCCCGGTCTGCCGGGCGACGGGCCGCGTCCGGGGTTGCCGGGGGACGGGTCACGGCCGGCGTTGCCCGGGGACGGGCCGCGTCCGCCGGTGCCGGGCGGCGGGTCGCATCCCGGGACGCCGGGCGAGGGGTCGCGTCCCGCGCTGCCCGAGGGGCGGCTGGTCATGCCGACCGAGCGGCCGGACGCCGGCGGCGACCTGCGCCCGCTCCCGCCCGGTGACGGCCCGCACCCGGGCGGCCCGTCCGCCCCGGCCGGCGACGGTGTCCGGCCGGTCCATCCGGACGCCGGACATCCGCCGCCCACTGTGGACCGCCCGGGCCCGGCCGATCACGGCACGTCCGGCGGGTCACCTACCGGCGGGTCGCACACCACCTCACCGGACGGCCGGGCCGGTACCGATGCAGGCGTGGTCCGTCCGGAAGGCCCGGGTGGTCCCGATCGCCCGGCGGCGCCGGGCGGGCACCCGGAACCCCCGCTCGACGCCGACGCGGTGCGGTTCCGCGACCCCGGCCCCGGCCCCCACGAACCCCTCGGTGCGGACCGGCCCACGCCGGAGTGGGTCCGGGAGACGATCGCCGACCCGCGGACGCCGGAACCGCTCCGCGCCGCGCTCGTCCAGCACCTCACGCGCGACGGCGTCCCGCTGGACCAGGCCGGGATCGACCGCGCGCTGACCGACCTGGCAGGCGCCGCCCAGGAGGCGGTGCCCGTCGTCCACCAGCCGGTCGACACGGCGCCGTGGGATACGCCCGGTCGGGAGCCCGCGGGTGACCTCACGGTCCCGAGCCGTGAGCTGTTCCGCGAGCCGCTGCACCGGGAGCTGCCCGCCGGGCCGGGCGACGGGTCCGGGAACTGGGTGGGCACCGACCCCGTCCGCACGGCGGCCGCGCCGGAACCGATGGACGTGCGCGGCGCCGAGGCGCACGAGCTGGCCACGGGGCTCGCCGCGCTGACCGACTCGGGCCGGCTGGAGTCGCTCAACCACCGCGTGATCGACCGGGTGCTCAGCAACCCCGGCGACCACCCGCCCGAGGTCGTCCGCGCCGTCCAGCGCTACCTGTCCCGGCTCGGCCACGACGGCGTCTACCGGTACGCGCCCGACCCGGTGATCCGCGAGCAGCTGGACCGGTTGCAGGCCAGTGCCGACGCGTACACGCGCGAGGTGACCGAGCAGCTGCGCGCGGAGGAGGCCGCGCGGCGGGAGGAGTGGGCGGCGCAGCGGGCCCAGGACCCGGCGTCGATGCGGCTGTTCCGGCACTTCACCGAGCCGCCCCGCGACCTGATGCAGCGCATCTCCTGGGAGCAGCGGGTCGAGCGCGAGGTCGAGGCGATCGTCTCCGGGCGGGAAGGCTCCGTCGACCCGCGGCTGGCCGACGAGGTGCGCACGCTGCTGGCCTGGCACGGGGAGGGCCGGCCGGTACCGATGACCCGGGCCGAGGCCGTTGCGGCGCTGACCCGGCTGCACGAGGCGCGTACCGCCGGGCACGAGACGCTTCGCGACGTCTACCTGCGGCTGCGGGACGAGGCGGCGGTCGGCGTCCCGGCGCGTGAGGCCGCGCCGCCCCGGCATGCCGCACCGGTGCGGGACGCCGCACCCGTGCGGGACGCGGGGCCGCCGCGGGATGCCGCACCGGTCGACGAGCCCCGCCCCGCGCCCGCCGCGACCGGGCCATCCGCCCCGGCGGAGCGTCCCGCCGCACCGCCGATCGACCTGACCGACCTGCGGTCCGGGTACGGGCACACGGAGGGCGAGCCGGCGGTACCCGGGCATGTGCGGGACCTGTATCCCGGCAGCTCCCACGACACCAACCCGACCCGTACCGTCGACGAACAGACCGGGGAGATCCAGCGCGCGCTACCTCGGCTGGCACCGCAGCGCAGCGTCGACATCGGAGTGAGCTCCTGGCGTGCCCACGACGCGGAGGTCCTCGGCGACGGCCGGGCGGCAGTGCGCTTCGTCGACGGCCGCGTCGTCGAGATCGAGGTGACGGCCGAGCCACTGCCCGGCGAGGTACGGACGCAGCTGCGCCTGCCCGACCTGACCGTGGACGCCGACGGCCCGCACCCGCGCGACGTGGTTCGCATCGTGGTGGACCCCGCCGTCAACGACGTGGTCACCGCGGTACGCACCACCCTCAACGTCGTCCACGACTGGCTGGCCAACCCGCCGCAGCCCGGGGAAGCGCCGGCCGGGGCCGCCGACCGTGGGACCGCCGACCAGGCCGCGCGCACCGAGGAGGTGGGCGAGGACGTGTCGGGCCGCGACGCGCCGGCCGACGAGAGCCCCCGGGCCCCGGACCCGCGGGAGGCGGGCGAGGACGCGGCCGACCAGCCGCCGCCGGCCAAGCCGGCGCGCACGCTCGACCTGGCGGACGAGCCGGCGCACCACGAGGCCGCGCGGCCGGAGCGGGTGCCGGACGAGGCGCGCGGGGGCGCGGACGGGTCCAGGGACATGACCGGCGAGCCGCGGATGCCGACCGAGCCGCACCGGATGCCGACCGAGCCGCACCGGATGCCCGCCGAGCCGCTCCGGGCGGCTCCGGGGCGGCCCGAGGGCGCGGGCGGGCTGCCCCGCTGGGCCCCTGAACCGACGGTCCGGGAGCGGGCCGACACCGAATTCATCGACCGCCTGCTCAACCCCCCGCCGAAGGGCGGCGAGCTGGTGCCGATGGGCCAGGAGGCCCGGCCCGAGCCGCACGACGCCACGGCGCTGGACCGGGTGGTCGTGCCGGCACACACCGAGGCAGTGGACACCAGCGTCGTCTACGACCTGCTGGGCGAGGGCCCGTCCGACTGGCGTACCGGCCGGATCCCCGAGGAGGAGCTGTTCCAGGCCGCCGACGACGCACTGCGCGCCGGACCACGGACGTTCGGCCCGGTGGTCGGCGTGGCACCGCTCGGCGACGCGCACTGGAAGGTCACGTTCGCCACCGGCCAGTCCGTCGTCACGGTGATCTCGCCACATGCCGCGGTTCCCGGCGACGCGTTCCGTTACACGATGCCCGACCGGACGCTGCGCGACGTGCTCGCCGGTACGGTGCCGGGGCCGGTCGAGATCAAGCTCGGGGCACACTTCCAGGTCGACGATCCGGAGCGGATCCGGCGGATCGTCGGCAACCGGTTGCTGCGCGCGTTCGTCGAGATCTCCCACAAGATCGCGCCGGAACCGGTGGTGCTGCCCGACACCGCGCCGCACGACGTCGCCGGCTCGGCGAAGCCGCATCCGGACCGCGTCCAGCGCGTCATCGACGAGCAGCTGGACCAGCTGACCCGGGAGCCGGGCCGGACACCGGTCGACAGCTTCACCCCGACCGGCCGGGGTACCGGCGAGGTGACGTTCACGAACGGCGCCACCGTGCCGGTCCGCGTCCAGCCCGCCGAGCTCCCGCGCGACGTGCTGGCCACCGCGACGGTCGGGGAACAGCCGGCGCCCGGCGACGGACCCGGCTGGGCGCTGGACATCCGGCTCAACGACCGGATCGACGGCAGCGGGTCACGCAGCCTCGCCGACCAGGCGACGAGCGTCCTGGTGGCCCAGCTGTGGAACGTCTTCGGCTGGCTCAACCAGGTGCGCGCCGCCGCGGCGCCGCCCGCACCGGCGGCCGAGCGGCCCCGGCCGCGGCCGGCACCCAAGGAGCCGGTTGCGGGTCCCGAGGACGTGGCGACCGCCGTCGGCAATGTGCTCGCGGGGTGGCGCCCGGCCGGCGTGACCAGCCGCCCGGCCGTCCTTCGCGCCGGGGTGTGGGCCGACGGCGTCGAGCCGCTCCCCAGCGGCGCTGCGATGATCTGGTTCCACGACGGCACGGCGGCGACGGTCGAGGTGGTCACCGGGCCGCTGCCCGACGGGCTGCGGGGCCGGGTGGAGTTCCCCGAGTTGCGCTCCGGGCCGCACGGCATCGGCAGCCCGGCCGCGCCGGTGCGGATCGTGCTCGACGACCGGGGCGGCGCCACCGAGCCCGGACAGCGACAGCGGGTCTCCGGCACGCTCGGTGAGCTGCTCGACGCGGTGCACGACTGGCTGGCGCTGCCGCTGGACCAGCCGGACCGGGTGCCGCCGGAGGACGGCGCGGTGCGGCCGTTCCGGGTCGTGCCGGTGGACGCGGTCGAGGTCCCGGCCGGTACCCGGCCCCGGACCCGCGAGGTCATCGAGGCGCTCGACGAGCTGCTGTTCGGCATGCTCTGGCCGGACCCGCCGCCCGGCCCGCCGACGGCCGGCCCGCGGCCGGCGGGCGTCCCGCACCGGGCGACCTGGGACCCGCAGTCGACCACGTTGACCGTGCACTATCCGGATGGGCTGGCGGTGCCGGTGACCGTACAGGTCAGCGCCGAGCTTCCGGCGGGTCGGCCGGTCCTGCTGCGCCCCCGGCTGGTCGCCGACGACGGCCGGTGGGCGGTGGCCGAGCCGGCGCAGCTGTTCGTGCCGATCGACGCACCGGCCGATCCGCAGGACCGCCGGGACTTCGTCGGCACGCAGCTGCGTCACGGCTGGCAGGCGCTGCATCGCGCGCTGGACGGCTGGCTGCCGGCCGGACCGGTACCGCAGCAGCCGGAGCCGGAGCCGTCGGCGAGCCCCGATCCGGTCGCGGCCGCCCCGGCCCAGCCCCCACCTGAGGACCAGCCGGAGCCGGCACCGGCACGGCCGGCGGAGGAGCCGGATCCGGTCATCGGTGGGCTGCTCCAGGACGCGATCGACCGGGTCGGTAGCCCCAGGGTCGATCCGCCGTGGGCGGTCGGCGACCGGCGCCGGGTCCGGCGGGCCACGCCGGCGGGGGACGAGCCGCGCCGGGTCCACGCCGCGCTGATGTCCGTCGCCGGGCGGGAGGGCCTCACGATCGACGCCCGCCTGGGGTCGGGCCAGGACCCGGTCGAGATCGTCGGCGTACGGCGGCCGGACGGTTCACCCGTCCTCCCCGAGGAGCTGATCGGGCGCCTGGCCGACCGGGGTGTGCCGGCCCGGCGGGCGACCCGGCCGGACGAAGCGGCGCCGGTCCTGCGGTTCGAGGGCACACGGCCGCCGCGGCCCGTCGACCCGGTGCAGCCCACCGGCGGTGCGCCGGAACACGGCCCGCGGCACCGGGCGGACCACGCCGAGCCGATCCCCGGTTCGTTCACCACCGGCACCCGGCCGTTCAGCGACGTGCTGACCCGGCCGGTGCTGATCGACCGGATGCAGGCCGCGGCCGAGCAGATCAGGCCGCTGGAGGACTTCCCGGGTCTCGGGGTGCTCGGGGTGTCGGTCGGCCGCGACGGGTACGTCCGCGTGCAGACGGCGTACTTCGGGACTCAGCTGATCCGGTTGGACGTGGGCCGGCTGGACCCGGTACCCCTGCCCCACCTCGGCGACGTCGAGGGCAAGCCGCTGGCCCGGACGAAGCTCCGCCGCGGTACGCCGGGCCGTCCGCACCAGACCGTGGTCGACGAAGACGTGGCCGACGACCGGATGACCCGCGTGCTGATCCACGAGATCGCGCACATGGTGCGCCGGCTGCAACTTCGGGCCATGGGCGCCGAGCCGGGGCGGCTGCACGCGCTGCTGCACCAGGTCTTCGGTGGGCGTACCCCGCTGGGCGAGGACGTGTGCGTGACGGCCCGGCTGGCCGAGTTGGCCTACCTGCGGCGCCGGTACGCCGAGGAGGACGCCTACTTCAGCCGCTGGGCGTGGTACAGCCAGATGGAGGCGGTCCACGACGACCTGCGGGCCCGGGGATACGAGCCGCCGCGGCTGGTCGCACCGCCGAGCCCCGACGAGTTGCCGATCTGGCCGCCCGTGGACCCGACGGCGCCCGGCCCGGTGCCACCGCCCGCGCCGGTGCAGCAGGCCCCACCGGTCGCGCCGACCTCCGCGCTACCGAACCCGTTCCAGATCGCGCCGCCCAGCGGCGACCCCGGCGACGGCTATCGGGTACCCGGCCTGTGGGGCCGGCATGGTCTCGCCGGCGCGGTGGTGCGGCACACCGACGCTCAGGGCGTCCACCGGTACCTGCTGGTCCGGCCGGGGGCCGGGGCGGCCGGCCACCGGCGCCCCTGGCAGCTGCCCAGCGCCACGCGGACCTCACAGGACACGCCGGAACGGGCGCTGGCCCGGGAGCTGCACGAGAACCTGGGCGCCGGACAGTTCTTCCTGAACTCCCTGCACCAGATCGGTTTCCGGTACATCAGCGGCCCGGCCGGCCCCTGGTCGCACTGGACGCTGGCGCTGCAAGCCGACCATCTGTTCGCGCCGGAGGTCGACGGCACCAGGATCGACGACGCGAGGTGGGTGTCCGAATCCGAGCTGGCGGAGTTGGCCAGGGACGGTGGGCTGCACCCGTCACTGGCCGCCAGCCTCTCCGGCATCCCGCTGCTGTTCGAGCCCGGCCGTACGGCCCGGCCGTTCGAGGGGATCCGGGCCCTCGACGGGTACACCCAGGTCGGCGGCCGGGCCGGCGGCAACCGCGGCGGGTTCTACCGCGACCCGGACGGCGTCGAGGGGTACGTCAAGGTCCCCGAGACGGCGCTGAACGCGGTCGTCGAGGTGATCGTCAACGAGCTGTACCGGGCCGCCGGCGTGCGCGTGCCGCGGGTCGAGCTGATCGACCTCAACGGCCACTTCGGTGAGTACCGCCTGGGGATCTGGTCCGAACGCGTCCCGGGCACGACCGACCTGCAGGACCGGGTGGACGACCCGGACTTCCTGGCGCGCCTGCACCCGGACTTCGCGGTGGACGCGTGGCTGGCCAACCGGGACGTGATCGGGCTGAACTACCGCAACGTGCTCGTCGGCGAGGACGATGAGCCGATCCGGGTGGACACCGGCGGCTCGCTGATGTTCGGCGGGCTCGGCGGGCTGCGCGACGGCGTCGACCGGGTCGACTGGGTGGTCGATGAGATCGACACGATGCGCCGGCCCGGCCGCAACAAGCAGGCGGCCGAGTTCTTCCGCGACATCAGCCTGGACGACATCTGGGCCGGCGTCGACAAGGTCCGGGCGGTCAGCCCGACCCAGATCGACGACATCATCGACAGCAAGGGGCTGCCGCCCGAGGTGGCCGACGGCCTCAAGGAGCTGATCAAGCGGCGTCGGGACGACCTGATCGAGCGGTACCCGGCCGACGGCGGCGCCTTCGTCGAGGCGGCCCGGCGGTGGTTCTACGACAGCGTCAAGGACGAGCTGTTCCCCGACCTCGACGACGCGGAGATCTACCGCCGCCTCGTCGCGCGGGTGCGGACCGCCGGCGAATCGGATGTGGTGTACGCCGGCATGACGGTGCTCGACGCCCTGGACATCGTCGGCACGTACTCCAGTGCGGGGGAGGTCTACAGGCGCCGGCTCCTGGCATGGCTGGGCTCGCCGGAGGGCCGGCGGCAGTACGACAACCAGCTCTGGTTCGACCGCGTGCGGCAGTACCCCGCCGACCTGCCGCCGGACAGCGTCTCCTTCCTTCCCCTGACGAACGATGAGGCGGCGGCCTGGCACCAGCAGCACGGTGAGCTCCCGCCGGAGGTCGCCGAGGCGTACCAGGAGTACAGCCGGTGGGGACACAACCGGATCAACCAGTACCTGACCGACCGGGTCCAGTCCGACTGGCGCGGGCACGTCGAGCTGATGCGGTCCGGCATGCGGGGCATCCACCGGTCGACACTGCTGTACCGCGCGACCGACTTCGCCGCGCTCGGCGTGAGCGGCCCCGAGGAGCTGGTCCACCGGCTCAGCGGGGAGTACTTCGACCCGCGGTTCGGCAGCGCGTCGGTGTCCCATCTGACGCGGGTACGGGACGAGTTCCTCAAGTACCCGGTCTGGCTGGAGATCGAGGCGCCGGCGGGCACCCCGATGATGTGGAACGAGCCGTACAGCAACAACCCGTTCGAGCAGGAGATGGTGCTCGACGCCGGGCTGCGGTACGTCCCGCTCCGGCTGACCACCCAGGTGTTCGCCGGGCAGACCCGGTACGTGCTGCGGGTGCGGGTCGTCGGCCAGGACCCGCCGGACCTCGACCGGGCACCGGTCGCCGCCGCGCCTCCGGCAGCTCCGCGCGTCGGGCCCGGCGCACCGGAGACGGCCCGGGTACCCACCGTGGCGGAGGCCCGGTCGCGGTACGGCGTCGGGCCGGCCGACGCGGCGGTGCTGCTGTCCGTGGCGCGCCACCAGGACGTCACGATCGAGCTCGCGCCGCGCGATGCCGGCCCGGTCGAGGTCTCCGCCGTGCGCCGCCGGGACGGGTCGCCGCTGTCCGCCGACGCGCTGACGGACCTGGTCGGCCGGCTCGCCGACCGGGGTGTGCCGGTGCGCTGGGGCGACGAGGCGCCCGCACCGGAGCGGGTCCTGCGGTTCGAGCCCGGGCAGGCGCCGCACGTCATCCGGCCCGGCGCCGGGCCGGCCGACCGGATGGACCATTACGAGCCGATCCCGCACACGCACTTCGTCGCCGAGGCCCGGCCGCCCGGCCAGGGAGAGCTGACCGACCCGCGGCTGGCCGCGCTGCTGCGCGAGGCGGCTGGCGACATCGTGCCGGAGGAGGACTTCCCGGGCGGCCAGGTCCTCGCGGTGACCCCCGGCGAGGGTGGCCGCGTGTACGTGCCGACGAGGGACTTCGGCGACGTGGTCCTCGAGTTTGAGACGGGGCGGCTGGACCCGGTACCCCTGCCGCACTACGGCGGCATCGAGGCCCGGCCGCTGGCCGAGCCCTCGTACCGGTCCGGCACCGCGTCCGACCCGCACCGGACGATCGTCGACGAGCGGGTCGCCGACGAGCGCGTGACCCTGGTGCTGATCCACGAGATCGTGCACGCCGTGCGCCAGCGGGAAGCGGCCGCGTCCGGCGCCGGCCCGGACCAGCCGGCAACGGAGGACCGGTGCGTCGTGGCGCGGCTCGCCGAGCGTGCCCACCTGGTGCGCAAGCTCGCCGCGACCCGGTCGTACATCGATGCCGTGGTGTGGCACCGCGAGATCAGCGATATCGACGGGGATCTGCGGGCCCGGGGCGTCGAACCGCCACCGCCGGTCCCCGAGCCGCTCTGGTCCTCGTTCCTGCCGGCGGGGGACTCCGCGGCCGATCCGGCCCGGCCGGAACCGTCGCATCCGTTCCGGATCGCCGAGGACCGCGGCGAGCCGGGCGCTGGCCAGCACCGGGGCGGGTTCTGGGGGCGGTACGGCGACACCGGCGTGCTGGTCCGCCACGACACCCGGTACCTGCTCATCCGATTGGGAAGCCAGGACCGGTGGCGGCTCCCGTTCGCCCCACCGGACGAACGGGAGACCCCGGCCGAGGCCGCCGCCCGGGGGTTGCATGTCCGCCTGGGCGTCGCGCCGGAGGCCATGGCGACGTGGACGGGGCCGGGCGCCTTGGTCATGCGCGGACCGCAGGGCTGGAAGTACACGCTCCTGGCCGCCGAGTCGCCGGAACCGGTCGAGCTGGCGGTCGACCCGACGGGGGTCCTGGCGGCGGGCTGGTTCACCGAAGCGGAGCTGACCGAGCTGGCGCGCCAGGGCGAGCTGCACCCGGCGCTGGCCCGGGTGCTGCCCGACGCGCTGGCGCTGTACCGGCCGGGCGAGGGGGGCCCGCGCCCGTACCCGCACCCGAGGATCGCCACGATGCGGGGGTACACCCGGATCGGCGGTCACCTGGGCACCACCCTCGGCGGCCTGTACCGGGATCCCCAGGGCCGGCAGTGGTACGTCAAGGCACCCGCGTCCGAGCTGGAGGCCATGCTCGAGATCCTGGCGAACGACGTGCTGTGGGCGGCCGGCGTCCGGGCTCCCCACAAGGAGCTGGTCCGCCTGGACGACAGCGACGACACCTTCGCCGGGCGGCCCATCGGGATCCGGTCGGAGATCATCCAGGGCACCACCGACCTCGAGCAGCACCTGCACGAGCCGGAGTTCCTCGCGCGGCTGCACCCCGACCTGCCCGGCCTCGCCCTGGTGGACAACGAGGACGCGGTCGGCCTGGAGCGCTTCGCCAACGTGCTGTTCGACGAGGGCGGCGACCGGGTCTGGCTCGACGGCGGCGACGCGCTGGGGATGGCCGCGTTCAGCGGGTTCCAGCACGACGGCTTCTCCTTCCTCGCCGACGCGGTGGACAACCTGCGCAACGCCGACCGCAACCTCGAGGCCGCGACGGTGTTCCAGGAGGCGAGCCAGGACGACCTGCGCGCGGGCACGGCCGGGGTGGCGGCGCTCACCGAGGAGATGATCGACGAGATCGTCGGCGGCTCCGGCCTGCCGCCCGGCATGGTGGACGGCCTTGCCAAGACGCTCAAGCTCCGGCGGCAGGACCTGATCCGCCGCTTCCTCACCGGCGACGCGGCGGTGGCGGCCGTCCGCTGGGTACGGGACACCGTCCAACCCCTGGTCACGCCGTACCTGCCCACCGAGGACCTCTATCGCGTCCTGACCGAGCAGGTGCGCATCGTCCGGCGGTCCGACAGCCGGCTCGCCGACATGACGGTGCTGACGGCGGTGCGGCTGCTGGACCAGCTGCCCGACGCCGAGGGCACCCTCGAACGCGACCTGGTGGACCTGCTGACCTCCCCGGAGGGCCGGGAGCTGCACCAACGTCTGCAATCGCTCGACGACGCGCTGGACCACCCCCGCCCGCTGCCGCCGGACAGCGCCCGCTTCACCCCGCTGACCGTCGACGAGGTGAAGAGCTGGGCCCGGCCGGCCGAGCCGTGGCCCGAGGAGACCGTCCAGGCGTTCCAGGACTTCGGCCGGTACAGCCCGGTGCCGGGCCACCAGCGACCACCGTCCGCGGAACAGGTGCGGCTGATGAGCTCGGTCATGCGGGAGCTGCCGCGCGACACCATCATGTTCGGCTCGGCCCGGCTGGATGACCTCGGGCTGACCCCGGAGCAGCTGGCCGCGCTGACTGGCCACCGGTTCCGCCAGGACCTCGCGGTCGTGGCCGCCAGCGCCCGCGCCCTCGCGTCGGAGCTGCGCTACGACGACGTGTGGCTCCAGTTCGAGCTTCCCGCGGGTACCCGGGCGACCGCGCCGAGCCGGATGAGCGGCCGGCCGCTGCCGGGGGAAGTGGTGCTGGAGCACGGCCTGGTCTTCCAGGTCCTCCAGGTGAGCCAGCGGTTCGTGCAGCAGCCGACCGACCAGGGGACGTCCCCCGTGCCCCGGTACGTGCTGCGGGTCCGGGCGGTCGACCGGGAGCCCGGGGTCCAGGGCCGGCCGGCCGGCCCCGGGGCGGTCGCCGAGGAGCTGAGCGCCAGGTACGGGTTCGACCCGGTGGACACCGAGGCGTTGCGGTCGGTGGCCGCGCACGGCTACCGGATCGACGCGGTGCGGTCCGCGTCCGGGCGGGTCGAGGTGGTGGACGCCCGGCACGCGGACGGTTCCCGGCTCACGATGGACGAAGCGGTCCGGCTGGCCGACCGCCTCGCCGACCGGGGCATAGTGATGCGCGACCCAGGCACCGCGCCTCCCGGACCGGCCGGCCCCGTCCTGCGGTTCCAGGGCGGGGAGATGCCGCGGGAGGTCCCGCCCCCGCACCCCCACGGGGAGTTCGCCGAGCCGATCCCCGGCACCGACTTCGAGGCCGAGTCCCTCACGTTCGGCGACCCGGGCATCCGGTTCCTGCTTCCGGGCCTGCTGCACGACGCGGTCCACGCCATCAAACTGGACAAGGACTTCGCCGACGGGCGGGTGTCCGGCATCGAGCTGCACGGCGACCGCACGCTCAAGGTGCGCACCGCCCGGTTCGGCGAGCAGACCCTCCGCGTCGGCGCCGGCTGGCTGCCCTGGATCCGCCTGCGCCACCAGGGGGGCCGCTGGGTCAAGCCGCTGGCCCGGACGAAGGTCCGGCTCGGCACGTGGTACCTCCCGCACAAGGTCGCCGTCAACAAGGGCATTCCGTACAACCGCGACGTCATCACCCGGGCGCTGCTCCACGAGATCGAGCACATGCTGCGGGCGCTGGAGCGGCGGGCCGAGCGTCGCGAACGGGGCTGGTTGCGGGGCCTGCTGGCGCCCCCGCCCGGCGAGGTCCGCGAGGACCGGTGCGTGCCGGCCCGGTTGCGCGAGTGGGAGTACGTCGCCCGCCGGTACCTGGAGATCGACGGGGTCGACAACTTCGGCTACTGGCGCCAGCTCGGGGAGATCGCGGAGGATCTGCGGGCCCGGGGAGTCGAACCGCCGCCGATGCCGAAGCGGCCGGAGCCCGCCGCCCCGGCGACGAACCGTGCCGAGCAGGCCGCCCGGCGGCGGGCGGCCCAGGCGTTGCTGTCCAGGATCACCCCCGACATCAGCCCCCAGAAGCTCTTCGGCGAGCTGGCCGAGCAGGTCCGGCGGGCGCCGCAGGCGCACCCCGCGCTGGCCGGCATGACCATGCTCGGCGCGCTGCGCCTGGTGGACCGCGACCACGCCCTCGAACGGGCGCTGGTGGACTGGCTCGGCACCCCGGAAGGTCGCTACCACCAGGAGCGCCAGACCCGGCTGGACGCGATGCTCGCCCGCCCGCCCGCGCTGCCGCCGGACAGCCTCGGGTTCGTCACCATGACCGCCGCGGAGGTCGAGTCGTGGAGCGCGCCGGGTACGCCCTGGACGGATGAGACGATCGAGGCGGTCCGGCGCCATGTCCGGTTCGAGCATTTGCCCAGCTACCACCACCACCCCGGACACCTGCGGCAGCGGGAAAACGCGCTGATCCACCGGGCGATGCGGCCGCTCGACCGGGACACCCTGCTCTTCACGGCCACGACCTGGGACGACCTCGGGCTGACCGGCCCGCAGGATCTGGCCGACCTGCCCGGCACCGTGATCGAGCCCGAGTCGTTCCAGGCGGTCTCGCCCGACCCGGCCACGGTCGGGCACTTCCGGTGGCGCAACGACCCGGTGGTCCTGGAGATCGAGGCCGCGGCCGGCACCCGGGCGGCACGGACCGACCAGGTCTTCTCCGCGCCCAACCGCATGCCGGTGCTGCTGGACCGCTTCCAGCCGTACGAGGTGCTGCGGGTCGCCGAGCGGGTGGACGGGGACGTGACCCGGTACGTCGTGCGGGTGCGGATGAACGGCGCGCCCAGCCCGTTCCAGGTCGTGCAGGCCATGGAGGAGCCCCGCGACGCCGGCTCCGTGCCGGCCGGGCTGGGCAGCGCGCACGGGGTGGCCGGCCTGGTCCTGCGGCATGTGGACACCGCGGGCGTCGACCGGTACCTGCTGGTCCAGCGCGAGTCCGGGCACAGGTGGCAGTGGCCCTGGACGCCGCGGTACTCCACGCCCGGCTCGAAGGAGACCTCGGCCCAGGCGGCGGCGCGGCTGATGCACCAGGAGTTCGGCATGGCGCAGGCCGACCTGGACACGCTGGACCTGGTCGGGTCGCGGTCGACCAGCGGGCCTGTGCCGTGGCGGGAGACCCTGCTCGCCGCCGAGGCGCCCCGGACGCTTCCGCTGGCGCCCGCCGGCCTGTCCCACCGGGCGGCGCGCTGGTTCACCCGGGCTGAGCTGGCTGAGCTCGTGGAGCGGGGCGAGCTGGATCCGGCGGTCGCCGGCCGGCTGCCCGAGGCGCTGTCGCTGTTCGGGCTGGATCCCGACGACGCGCCGGGCGGCCCGGCCCCCGAGATCCCCGACATGTCGTGGTACGGCCGCGGCGGGGGCGCCGAGGGCGCCGATCCGGAGGGGCGCTACACGGCGCCGGACGGCCGGATCTGGTACGTCACGGCGTCCCCGTCCGAGCTGGCGGCGAAGCTGCGGGTCCTGACCACCAAGCTGTACCGGGCGGCCGGCGTCGAGGTGCCGTGGGAGGAGGTCGTCTACCTCAGCGAGGACTTCGGTGAGCGACGGTTCGGCGTCCAGTCCGAGTACCGCTACGGCTCCGCCACCCTGGAGCGCCACCTGCACGAACCGGAGTTCATGGCGCGGGTCCAGGAGGACCTGCCCGTCCACGCCTGGCTGCGCAACGGTGCGGTGGTGCGCGAGGACTACCGCGGCATGCTCGTCCAGGACGACGGCCCGGTGGTCCCGCTGGCCGGCCGGGCGCTGCGGCTGGACCGGTTCGGGCCGACCGTGGACGAGCTGGATCGCATGCGCGACCTCGACCACGACCTCACCGCGGCGAGCGTGTTCGGTGGCGCACGGCGGGACGTGCTGCGCGTCGGCGCCCGGAAGGTCCAGCGGGTCACCGACGAGACGATCGACGATCTCGTCGACGAGGCGCAGCTCTGGCCCGGACTCAGCGCCACCCTGAAGGTTCTGCTGAAGGAGCGGCGCGACGCCGTCGTCGCGCGGTTGCTGCCGGACGGTTCGCTCCGGGACGCCGCCCTACGGTGGTTCGTCGACCAGGCCGGGGACCTGTCCTCCTACCTGATCGGGGCCGGCCACGCCGATCCGGTGGCGCTGCTGCCGCACTTGGTAGACCTGGTGCGGACCGCCCGGCTGGCCGAGCCGGTGCTGGCCGACCTCGACCTCGACGAGGCCGCCGGACTGCTCGGCGAACCCTACGCCGGGGCGCTGCGGTCCTGGCTGGCCACGCGCGAGGGAGAGACGCAGCGCGAGGAGCTGGCCGGCCTGGAGTTCGCCCTCGCGAACCCGCACCGGGACGCCGACAGCGCGCACTTCGAGCCGCTCTCCCGGGTACTGGCCGCCGCGTGGTCGAAGTACCGGTGGTACCCGGAGGAGACGCGCGCCGCGTTCGCCGCGTACCGCGAGCACGGGTCGGACCCGACCTTCATCGATCCGCGGGCCAACCCGGAGTGGCCGGCGCAGGCGGCGCTGCTGGACAGGACCATGGTCGGGCTGGTCGCGCCGGTGTTGCTGTTCCGCACCCTCAGCGAGTCCGACCTGCTGCACCTCGGCATGACCGACCCGAAGCAGCTCGCCTTCCTCCCCGGCGTGCTGGTCGAGACCGGGTTCGGGCGCGCCGCGCTGTCCCCGCGGGACCTGCTGGGGACGCAGACCCGCCACGACGCGGTGTGGCTGGAGGTCGAGGCGCCGGAGGGCACGCCGGCCACCGTCGTCGACGGGCCGGACGGCGACGCCGAGGTGTGGCTGCGGGCGGGGACGCGGTACGCGCTCATCGGGGTCGAGGAGCGGCTCACCCCGGCCGGGCCGAAGATCGTGGCACGGGTGCGGGTGGACGGCGTCGAGCCGTACTACACGCAGTCGCCGGGCGCGGACGGCCTGCCGTGGCGGGTCGTCGACGCGTCGACGACGGAAGAGCCGGAGTGGCCGCCGGACGAGGATCCGCCCGACACGTCGTGGACCTCCACGCAGATGCTCGGCGCCCCGGGTACCGCTGGCGTGTCGGAACCGGCCGCCACCGCACAGGCGATCCAGCGGGCCTTGAACCGCCGGCTGGCCGATTTCGACGAGCTGGACTTCGACCCCGACGGCACGGCCTTGGCGGTACCCCGCGGTGCGCGCTACGCGCTGCGCTTCCGGCCCGGACCGGCGCGCCCCGGGCTGCGGGGGTACCGCTCCGAGACCGGCGAGACCGACGGCGCCGGCCGGCCGATCATGGACGTCACCGTCCCCGACAGCCTGCCCGAGGGCGACCTGCTGGCGTCCGGGCGGATGACCCGCGACTACTGGGTGGCGCGGATCGTGGCGCACGAGCCCGCGGAGGAGGCGGCGCGGGTCGCCCACCAGGGGTACGTGCCGCGGATCCGGGCGCGCATCCGGGCGGCGCACCGCGGCGAGGCGGCGCACGCGGACGCGCTCGCCCGGGGCGCCGACCCGGCGCTGACCGAGCGGAGCCCGCACGACGAGGGGCACCGCGCGGAGGTGCTCTACCTGGTCAGCGAGGTCCTCACCCACCGGGACGCCGGGCACGCCGACGACGTCGCCGAACTGACCCGGCAGCTCGGGCACCTGCTCGACGAGATGGGCATCGGGATACCGGATCCCGCCGACCCCGACGCCGCGCACTCCGCGCACCGGCTGGCCGTGCTCGGGCTGCCCGCCGTGGCCGCCGAGGTGGTCGAGCCGCTGCTGCCGCACGACGCCGCGTGGCGGACGTACCTGCCGCCGGCCGAGTGGGCCCGGATCCGGACCGCGGTCGCCGACGTCCTGCCCGACCTGCGCCGGCTCGGGTACGCGCTGGACTGGCGGGACGACCGGACGCTGACCATCGGGCTGGCCGGCGGGAGCCGCCACGCCGTCGACGCCACCGCCATGGTCCTCGCCCTGGCCAACAGCGGGCGCTACGGCGACGACCTGCGCGCCCTGGCCCTGGCCGAGCTGGGGCAGCGGCTGGCCGGCGCGCTGCCGCCGGAACTGGTCGGTCCGGCGCAGGCCGACCCGGCGCTGGGCGATCCCGTGCTGGCCGACCCGGCGCTCGCCGCGCCCCGGCTGCTCGCCCACGCTTACACCGCGACGTTCGGCGGCTGGCGCGCCGCGGCGGAGCGGGAGTTCGTCCACCGGCTGTCCGGCCTGACCGCCGAGCAGGCCACCCGGCTGTCGTGGCGGTTGCCCGACGCGGCCGGGGCGCTGCTGCCCCACGTGTGGCGCCAGGTCGCCACCGAGACGCTGGTCGACGTCATTCCCACCGTGCAAGGCCTGTCCGGGCGCAACCCCGTGGCGCAGCTCCTCCTCGAGCCGGACGGCAACCTGAAGGTCACCCCGCACCGGGGCCGGCCCCGCATGGTCGCGCCGGCCGACCTGATGCACGACCTGACCGCCCTGGTCTCGACCGGCGCGGACCTGCCGACCGTCCGGGCCGTGGCGGCGCGGGAGCTCGGTGCCCGGCTCGGGGCGCTGACGCGCGGGAACCGGCCCCGCTGGCTGCCGCGCGCGGCCGCCCGGGCGAGCGCCGCCGGCCGGTACGGCGCCATGACCGCCCTGGCGCGGCTGCACCTGATGTCGGAAGCCGATGACGCCACCCGCATCGCCGCGGAGCGCGCGTTCTTCGCGCTGATGCTCCGGGAGCGGTATTGGGAGGCGCCGGTCCGGCAGCGGATGGCCGACGTCCTGCCCGAACCGGCCCAGTGGCTGTTCGACCGGCTCGCGGAGCGGAACTGGGCGAGCGACGCCGCCGGCTCCTACCGGCCGCCGTCGGCGCCGACCGCGCGCCCGCTGGGTCGGGCCGCGGCGGCACCGGAGTTCGGTGGCATGGGCCCGGTCACCGAGGCGTACCGGGACCTGCTGCGCGAGCGTGACCGGCTGGACCAGCGCACCGCCGACCGGGCGGCGACGGCCGAGCGGCTGGCCGCCGCCCGGCCCTGGGCCGGCGCCCCGGGCACGGGAGCCGCGGAACGGACCGAGCTGGACACGCTGACCCGGGAGCTGGACGAGCTGGACCGGGTACTGCTGCCCGAGGCCACCGCCGCGGTACGCGCAGCCGCGGGGGCCTTCGAGAGCCGGCTGGACCTCGCGATCGCGGTGCACGACAGCGAGCGGCAGCGGCTGGCCACGTCGGTACCGGCCGGGCACCCGGAGGAGGCCGACCGCCGGCGGACCGCCGGCGAGCACGCGGAGATCCTGGCCCCGCTGCGCGCGGCCCGCACCGCCTACCGCGAAGCGGTGGCCGGGGAAGGACCGGACGGTGACCGTGCCACCACGGCGGACCGGTTCGCCGCCGTCCTCGACCGTCTCGCCGAGGCCGCCGCGCGGGAGGCGGAGATCGACGCGGCCCGCCTCGCCGCCTGGGCCCGCGCCGCCAACGTCGCCGGTCCCGAGCCGTTGTGGCTGCGCCCGTCGCAGGCCAGCCCGCCCGGCGGGCGCCATCCGGCCGCGCACCTCAGCGGCACGCCGCACCCGGCGGTGACGATCCCCGCCGGCGCGCCCGCGACCGGGCCGGTCCAGGTCGAGGGGCGGGCCGCCGGGCACCGCCGGCGTTCGGAGCTCGACCAGGCGCCGGGGCACATCCAGGCCGCCGCCGACGCCGTCCTCGCCGCCATGCGCCAGATGGACTGGGTCGACGTCGGCGACGAGTTCGTCCTGGTGAAGACCGCGCGGGGCCGGCTGATCCCGATGAAGATCCTGCTCCACCGGCTCACCGAGCCGACCGGGATCAGCGTCCGGGTCGCCGACGGCGGCCCGGGCGCGCCCGGCGTCACCGAGGTGCACCTCGACTTCGACCGGATCGCCCGCAACTTCGACGACCAGCCCGACCTGGAGCGGGTAGCGGGCGCGGTGGTGACGAACGCGCTGGGTTATGCGGTCGCCCGGCACCAGCGCGCGGTCGGGCCCGGGCGCCACTTGCGGCCGGTGACCACGACCCATCCCGCCTTCACCGACCGGGAGGTGCCCAAGCGGGCGCTCCGGCTTACGCCGGCCCGGCTGCGGACCACCGCCCAGGACGCCGCGCGGGTCGAGCAGCTGCGCTGGGAGGTGAGCCAGCATCTCAAGCTGGAGGACCTGATCGCCCAGGCGGGGGCGCGCGTCGGCGGTGAGGTCCCGGGGGCGGGTCCGGTGACCCGTGCGGCCGAGCTGCCCGTGTGGGAGGCCGGGCTGCGGGAGCTGCTGGCCGAGCGGGGCCGCAGCCAGCAGCGCATCGCGCGGCTCCTGCACCGCAGCGGCGCGATCGCGGTGCCGCGCCGGTACCGCCTGGTGCCGCGCCGGTACCGCCTGGTGCCGCGCCGGTACCGCCTGCTCGAACGGCTCGTGACCCGGCCGCGTACGGCGGACGCGCGGCTGGTCCGGACCACCCTGCGCGCGGTCCGCGACGCCGAGCTGCGCCGGGCCCGCTGGCAGGCGGATCGGCCGTTCGGACCGGTCCCGGCCGAGTTCGCCAGCGGGCCCGCGCCGGCCCGGGCACCGGTACCGGACGAGGCGGCCGCACCCACCGGGCCGGTGACGGCACCGCCGGTCCCGCCGGCGATGCCGCCCGCGCCGGTCCGCCCGGCCCGGGCCGCCGCCGCTCCCGCGGCCGCCGCCGACCCGGCCCGGATGCAGGCGGCCCTGCGCACCGTCGACGGCGTGCTGGAGTTCCTGCGCACCGATGACCCGGCGGACGGCCCGGTCCGCGACGCCACCCGGCACGGTGCCGGCACGGTGCAGGTCCAAGCGCACCGCGACGGCCGGGAGTACCGGGTGCCCGTCCTGGACATCGTCGAGCGGCTGGCCGAGATCCCGGACGAGACGGCCCGCTGGATCGAGGCCGGCGAACGGCTGGGCCGCCGGGTCGACGCGGCCCTCGAGGTGCACGCCGACCCGGCGGTCGGCGCGCTGTCGTTGCTCATCGCCCTGGAGGCCACGGTGCCCGACACGGCACCACAGGTCCGGGCGGCGATCGGGGAACGGGTCTTCCAGCTCGGCGACGAGCTGGGCCTGCTCGAGGTGCGGCCGATCCCGGTCATTGAGCCCGACGAGCTGCCCGGGCCGGTACGCGAGCGGATGGAACGCATCGAGCGCGGGTTCCGCGCCCCGCAGCGCTTCCACAGCCGGGGCTGGGTGGCCGCCGGATCGGTCGTACCCGTCGCGGTCGCCGCCCACCAGGTCGGCGCCGCGGTGACCACCTGGGCGGTACCCGCCCTGCGCGACGCGGGCCTGATCAGCGCGGGCTGGCTGGCCGACCCCCGGACCTTCGTCGCGGTCGGGCCCGACGGAGAGGAGCTGCGCGTCCCGCTTCCCCGGATCAACCCGGCCCGGCTCGGCCCGGACCGGGCCCGGCTGCCCAGCCTGGTCGTGGAGGCCCTCGCCGCCGAGGTCACCGGGCACCTGCCCGGGGAGGAGGCGCACCACCCGGTCGAGCAGTTCCGGGCGCTGGCCCGGCTGCACGAGCTGACCACCGGGCAGGTCCGGGAGGAGACCGAGGCCCGGCTGCGCCGCCTGATCAAGTCGTACCCGCTGACGTTCTGGTCCGACCCGCAGCGCGTGGCGTTGACCGGCTACCCGCAGCATCTGTTCCAGCGGCTCGCCGTCCCGCCGCAGGAGCTGGAACTGCCCGGCGGCCCGGATCCGGAGCGGCTGCGCTGGTTCGCCACCGCCGAGCGGGCGCTGCGCGTCCTCGGCCCGGACGGCGTCGGTCTGGTGCCGCACGCCGAGGTGCAGCCCGACGGGCGGATGTGGGTACCGCTGTCCGGCCCGCTGGGGGTCAGCGTGCCGATCCCGACCTTCGTGCTGCCGGCCCGGACCGGCGACCCGGTCGACCAGGTGCGCGAGGTGGCCGCCGCGTTGCCCGCGCTCGGCGGTGAGCTGGCCGCGGCCCTCGCGCCGCAGGCGGGGATCTTCCCACCGACCGGGCGACCGCTGTCGGCCGACCACCGCAGGTACCTGCCCGCCATCGGTGAGCTCTACGGGGCCGCCGCCGCGTGGCGGCTGCTGGCCGGGGAACAGGCCCGGCTCGCGCGCGTCGTCGAGGACCTGGAGCGGGCGACCCGGCTGGCCGCCGACGCCGCCGCCGCCCGCGACGCCCGGATCGAGGCCGACCGGGCCCGCGAGCGCTGGCAGGCCGAGCTGGCCCGGTTGCGGACCATCGACGCCGAGCTGGCCGGGGCGCACGCCGGGCTCGCCGCCACCGCGCACGACCTCGGCCTGCTGCTGCGGCCCAACGGCTACGTCGGCAACCTCGCCGCGTACGACCTGGTCTCCACCGACCTGCGCGCCATGCTCGCCCGGATCGACCGGCAGCGCGGCATGGCCGCGGCGCGCCCACTCGGCTCGGTACCCGACCGGACCAGCGCGACGATCGACCGGATCGCCGCTACCCTCGGCGGACCCGGCCTCGCCGAGGGGGAGGAGCGGATCCTGCGGTCCGCCCTGCGCGTCCTGCCGGTGATCCAGGGCCGCGACGTCCGGCTGGCCCTCACCGACCGCGCGGAGCTGCACGTCACGAGCGCGACCGGCCGCTTCCGGCGGGAGCGGACCATCCCGTTGCTGCACCAGCTCCCGGACCCCGCCACCCTGCCGGCCGACGACCGGGCCGCGCTCGACGCCGCCGTCGCCGGATGGCTCGGCGGGCTGGTCGAGCGGGAGCTGTCGGCGGCCCGGCGGCCGGAGACCAGGTGGCTGTACCGGGCCCTCGACACCCGGCTGGTCGAGTGGCTGCCCGGCCTGCTGCGCCAGTACCGGCCGGACTACCGGCGCCTGGTGCCCGGCCGGGCCTCCCGCCTGCGGACCGGGATGCTGAGCGGGGAGGACTGGGTGCACCTCGGCCACCTCGTGGCCAGCGCGCGCGCCCACGACCAGGTGGACGAGGAGACCCGCCGGCACCTCGCCGCGCGGCTGACCGACCCGACACTGGTCGATCCCCGGGTCCGGCGGCGGGCCCTGGGCATCCTCGGGAACCGGCTGACCGAGCGGCAGCTCGCGCTGGTCGCCGACCGCAACCAGCCGGACGAGCTGTGGGGGCCCGGCGCCCGCGCGGTCGAGGACCAGCTGCGCGACGGGCTGCGCGGGCTGAGCATCAAGGCACAGGCCAGGCTGCCGCTCGACGTCGGCGCCGCGTTCGACGTCGCCGACGTCCATCAGGCCACCGACCTGGACGTCCCGCGCATCCACGAGCACGAGTACCGGATCCGGCCCCGGCTGGGCCGCCGCGACATCCGGATGAACCACAACAAGGTCGACCGGGACATGTGGGTCAAGGTCGCCCCGGGCGCCGACCTGCCGCCGGGGCAACTGCTGCGGCTGACCCGGGTGCCGTTCAAGTCGCTCGGCGACCGGGTGGTCCGGCGGCACTTCCTGGTCCAGGGGTACTACCTGTTGGAGGTCGCCGACCGGGCCGCCGACCTGCCGCCGGAGTACCTGAAGAAACAGCTGGTCAAGCTGGTCGAGCAGCGCCTGTCCGAGTTGCACACGCGGAGGCCCAACATGGTCGCCCGGCCCTCGGAGATCGTGTTGCAGGCGGCCGCGGTGACCGCACCGGTCGGGTTGGGTGCCCTGGCCGGCGCATGGCTCTTCGGGGTACCGGTCACGAGCGTTCTGCGGTTGGTCGTCGCCTCCTTCGGCGCGGCCCTCGCGATCGGCCCGGCCCGGTCGAACTTCATGATGCGGGTGGTCCGGAACGTCAACCTCCGGCTGCAAGAGCAGTGGGGCCAGTTCTACCGGCGCGCCACCGAGGACGACCTGGTCGACGGGTACGAACGGATCAACGCGGAGCGGGACCAGGCGGGGCTGGCCCCGCTGCGGGCGGTGCAGATACCCCCCCGACCTCCGGAAGGGGTCGACCCCGACGTGGCCGAACGGCTACGCGCGCGGCTCGCCGGCCGGCCCGCCGGGGACTGGACGGCGGCGGGTCAGCACGTCCAGCGGGTCGAGCGGCTGCCCGGCGAGGAGGCCGTCCTACGGGTCCACCTGGACCGCACGGGCGGCCGGCCGCGCCCGGTGACGACGCGGCCGGACGGGGCCGGGCCGGTCGCCCGGCGCCGCTTCGGTCCGCGCGCCCCATCCGCTCCGCCGGTACCCCGCTGGCTGGCCGACCCGGCCCGGCGGGCGATGGCACCGGTGGCCTGGCTGCGCGACCGCAGCGACCCGCGGCACTTCGACGCGACCTTCACGGTCCACCACCGCAACCGGCGGGAGGTGCCGCCCGAAGCGTACGTCTCCACGCAGGAGGCGGTGGACCGCTACGACGTCTGGCTCTACCCGGCTGGCGTGTACGGCGTGGAGATCCGGCTGCCGCAGGAGCTGGCGGACGCGCCGCCGGAGGTCTTCGACGCGATCATGCGGAAGGCGCTGGAGGCGGCCGCGGCCTACAAGAACGAGCTGCTCGACCGGTTCCACCTGCCGGAGTCGGAGTGGCGCAAGGCGGGGCTGCGGATGGCCGTCGGCGGAGTCCCGCTTGCCGGGCTGACCTGGTGGCTGTCCGGCCACTCGACCCGGTTGGCCATGGTCCTCCTCGGCGCGGTCGGTGCCGGCCAGCTGGTCACCGCGCTGGGCGGTGGGCGGTACATCGAGCTGCGCTACGGCGACCCGGACGACCGGTTCGGCACCCACGGCCTCCAGGAAGACACCGAGATGCCGGACCCCGGCGTGGTGGGGGACCTGGCCGAGACGGTACGCGACGGCCACGAGGAGACGATCCGGCGGATCAACACCGCCATCGACACCGTGTCGGGCATCCTCGGCCGGCCACCGGCGCGGCCCAGCACCGGCGTCGAGGACAACCTGCGGATCGCCACCCAGGCCATCGTCGAGGGGATCGCCGAGGAGTTCGGGTTCCAGGAGGGCGGCCGGGTGGCCCGGCTGGCCCGGTGGGGGCTGCGCAAGACCCCGGTCGTCGACATCTGGCGGGTCAACCCCGAGGATCCGGCGGACATCGAGAAGCTCAACCAACCGCCCTGGAAGATCCGCCGGGACCCGCAGGCCCCACCGTACGAGCCCAGTGCGGACGACGCCCGGCAGGTCATCGTGGTCGACGTCTGGCAGCGCGAGGGGTTCGGTGGCCGGTACAGCCGGGCGGTGCTCGTCGGCGACCAGGTGCACGACTTCCGCGGCCCCGAGGGCATCCAGCTGATGACCGAGGCGCCCACCGGCAAGGTGTACGAGGTCTCCACGACGGCCGCACCGGGCAAGGTGCTCGGCAGCGTCCCGTGGGCCACCAAGGAGCTGCACAACCAGTTCACGGCCGAGAACCGGCGCCGCTATTCCGAGTACCTGAAGGAGAAGGGCTTCAGCACCGCGCTGATCCAGAGCATCACCCAGGGGGTCGCCGCCTGGTTCGGCGGGGTCCGGGCCAAGGAGCTGCCGTCCCACACCAACCCGGCCGGGGCGGCCGGCGGCCTGGCCAGCGCGCTGGCCGACGGCGCCGCCAACGAGTACCACCAGGACCACAAGTTCGCCAAGCACCAGTTGCAGGCCGAGGACCTGGACCCGGGCAACATGCAGGTGCGGCCGGCCACGCTCATGGCCCGCCAGGAGGTGGGGGAACGGGCCCTGGACACGTTGCAGGCGGTGCTCGCCGACGGGTTCCGGGACCTGGGCGACCACCCGTACCTCCCCGACGACCTGCGGGAGCAGGCGCTCGCCGCCCTGGACCAGCTCGCCACCCAACCCTTCGACGACGTGATGCGCGCGGTCAACGCGTTCCTGGAGAACATCGGCCGGGCGACCCGGCCGGACGACCCGTACACGTCGATCGGCGACCGGCTGGGCATCGCCGACGTGCGCCGCGACGGCCAGCACCACTACCGCATCCAGTTCAGCACCGACCGGTTCGGCATGACTCCCGGCCTGCGGCAGATCGGGCAGCGCCGGGTCGCCCAGGCACTGGTCCGCTTCGAGTCCGCGCACGACCTCGACCTCGCCGATCCGGTGCAGGTGCGGCGGATCGAGGACCGCTACGTGGTCCTGGTCAACCCGGCCGCGGACACCGAGCGGATCCTGCACGGCGTGGCGTCGGTGCTGGTCTACCTCGGGGTGGTGCAGACCTCGATCGTCCCGCACGTGCCGTTCATCCCGGTCTATGTGGTGAACCGGTTGGTCAACGTCTCCGGGGTCATGCTCGCCGCGCTGCTGCTCGGGCCCGCCGCGACCCTCCTGGAGTTCCTCGCGCCGGTGACTCTCGCCGCCCTGCACTCGGCGATCATGGGAGCGCTCAGCGACGAGCACATCCAGATCCACCGCGAGCAGGTGCTGGAGCGGCTGGCCAACTTCGCGCCCGTCCCGCACCCGGACCTGCTGACCGAGTACCAGCGCGAGGTGGCCGACCAGACGCGGCGCTTCGCCCAGCTCCAGGGGATGATCCACCGGCTCCGCGAGCTCCGCGGGCGCGCCCGGGACAGCCTGGGCGCGCCGGTGCGGTCGCGGACCGAGGGTCCGGCCCAGTGGCTGGTGACCCGGCACGGCCTGGTCGGGGCGGCCGACCCGCCGGTGTACTGGCCCGAGCTGCGCCACCCCGGAATGAGGATCGTCGACCGGGCCGGCATGCTCCTGCCCGAGAACGCCGGACCCACCGGGCCGGGCGCGCTGGGGGGGCCGGCGCGCTCGGCGGGCGCGTGGCGGGCGGCGACCGTGTTCGCCGAGGCGGTGGCGCGGGTGCTGGACCCCACCGATCCGACCACGGACATCGGTGCCTACGTTGCGCAGGTGACCGGCGGGCGGTACGAGCCGTACCGGGCGCCGCTCGGTACCCTCGCCTCCGGCCTGCCGGAGCGGTCGATCGCTTACGTCGCGGCGGCCCGCCCGGGCCAGGAGACCCGCCACTTCGCGGTGGTCAACTGGGAAGGCCGGATCGAGGTGGTCGACCCACCCGGTACGGTACCGCCGCAGGAGACCGTCGGGCTGACGGCGCTGGACCGGCTGCTCGCGCCGTACCCGCCGGACACCGAGCTGACCGTGCTGCGCGACGACTCGCCCGCCCCCGGCGGACCGGCCGGCCCGGGGCCGGGCGGGACGCCGCCCCACCCGCCCGCGCCGGTGACCCCCACGGCGAGCCCTCCCGGCCCGGCGGCCCCGACCACGCCCCGCCCGTCCCTCCCGGACACCGCCGCGCTGCACGAGCGGCTGACCCGGCTGATCGATCCGGCCGCCCCGGCCAGCACCGCCGCCCGGGTGGCGGAGTTCTTCGACGGGCTCAACCGCGCCGAGGCCAACCAGCTCGGCCGGGACCACCCGGAGCTGGTCGGCAACCTCGACGGGGTACCGCCCCGGCTGCGGTACGCGGTCAACGACCAGCGCGCCGCCGACTGGCTGGCCGACCTGTGGCCCCGGCTGAGCGCCGGCGGGGCGAGCCGCACCGAGCGGGCCATGGCCGAGTCGTTGCACCGGCTGCGCTCGATGGACGGCCGGATCCTGTCGCTGTCGTTCGAGGGCACCGGCCATATCGTGCACGTCGACGGCGACCTGGCCAGTGCGCGCAACGTGGTGGTGTACGTCCCGCCGGCCGGCGCCGCCGGGCTGGCCGGGGCGGCCGGGCAGGTCGGTCTGGCCCAGGGCCTGCGCGCCGGGCCGGACGGGTCCGACACGGCGGTGGTGACCTTCGGGTACGAGCCGCCACCGGGCCCGCTGGCCGCGTCGGTCCGCGCGGTTCTGCCGATCGCGTACCAGCTCGGCGCGTTGCGCAGCGAGCTGCACCCGCACCTGCGTCCCGACGCGTTGACCACGGTCGTCGGGCGGGGGTTCGTCGGGACGACGGTCGCCACCCGGGCGGTGCGCGCCGGTGCCCGGTTCGACCAGGTGGTCCTGCTGGGCAGCCCGGGGCTCGGGCCGCGGGTGGCCGCGGTGGCCGACCTCGGGCTGCCGGCGGGGGTCCGCGTCTTCGCCGCGCGGGACCGTGCCGACCGGCTGGCCGCCACCGGCTGGTACGGGCCGGACCCGGCGGAGTTCCCGGACCTCGTGCGGCTGTCGACCGACGGCGCCGGCCCCGGCGGCGACCTGTACCTGGCCCCGGGCAGCGGCGCGTTGGACAACGTCACCCGGGTGGTCCGGGGGCAGGCGCAGGACGTGTCCCGCGCGCCGCGCGGGGCTGGAGACGACGACGGACGGATCGGCGACGACGGACGGGTCGGCAGGGTGCTGCGGCGCGTGGCCGGTCCGCTCGGGCGGGCGCAGGCCGCCGCGGAAGGCGCTCCGGCCGGTCCGGCCGGGCCGGCGACACGGGAGCCGTTGCCGCCCGAATTCACCGCGGTGCTCGACGGGGTGCTGCCCCGGCTGCGCGCGTGGTACCGGGCGCTGGACCGGGAAGGGGACGCGCTCGTCGCCGTCACCCGGGCGGGGCACCGGCTCCAGGTGGATCCCCCGGTGCCCGACCCGGCCGGGTTCGCCACGCCCGACGCATACGAGCGGGCGGTCGCGCGGGCGGCGCTGTTCACGCTCGCCGAAGCGGACACCGCGGCGGTCCGGCCGTCCCGCCCGGGGTTCCTGGGCGCGCTGTCCCGGCGGCCGGCCGCGATGACGGCCCACCCGGCACCGTCGCGCCGGCTGTCGCTGGGCTGGGACGACCTGCCGTACCGCCAGGAGTTCGAGTTCCTGGCCGCCGAGCACGACCGGCTCGGCCGCCGGATCGACGCGGAGCTGTCCGCCCGGCGGCTGCGCCGCGACCCGGCGACCGACGCCGTGTACTCGCGCGGCCCCGACGGTGGCGACCACCTGGCGCTGCTCGCCGCCGCGTCGACCATGGCCGGCCTGCGCCCGGACACCGACCTGCGCGCCGAGGTGGAGCGCCGGGCCGGCGGGCGGTTCGAGATGGTGCGCGAGGGCCTGGACCGCATCGCCCCGGACCGGGCCCGCGACGTGCTCGCCGGTACCGTCGAACGGCTGGTACGCCAGCTGCGGTCGGCACCGGCGGGGCACGCCGCGTACCTGCTGGTGACCGGTGCCGACGGCCGGCAGGTCGGGTACGGCCTGGTCCGCCGGCCAGGTGGCGAGGTCGCCGCGCTGGACCCGCGCACCGGCCGGGACGAGCCGGTGAATCCAGACACCGACGCCCGCGCGGTCGACGCGTTCCTCGACGCCGCACCGGCACCCCGGTCGATCGAGGTGCTGCACCTCGACGACACCGCCGTCCCGTGGCGGGACCCGCTGATCCCGGTCGCCGTCCGGGAGCTGCGGGCCCAGCGGCAGGCCGTCGAGGCCGAGGCGCACCAGCTGGCGCGCCGCCTCGCCATGGGGTTCGGGCCCGGGGACGAGCGCCGGATCGGCGCGTTCAGCCGGGGCATGGACGAGTCCGGCCGCGCCTTCGTCCGGCTCGCCGCCGCGCCGCGCGGCCCCCGGGAAAAGCTGCTCGCCGAGGTGTACCGGACCCTGCTCTCCGGTGACCTGGACCTCAGCCTCCGCCCGCTGACCGAGGCCCCGATCACCCCGGACGACGTCACTCCTCGCACCCAGGACCGGCTCGACCTGCCGGCGCCGGACGGCGACGTCTTCACCGGGGCCTTCGAGGCCGCGCCTTACCTACGCGCCGGCGTCGGCCGGGCCCGGGTCCGGCTGCGCGGCGCCGGGCTGACCTTCCACGTCGAGCTCACCGACCCGGGTGACGGGCAGCTGGCCCGCTTCGAGCTGGTCACCCCGTCGTCCGGCCGGCTGCTCATCGACCCCGCGGCGCCACTGGCGGAGGTACCGGCGGCGGTCACCGCGGCGCTGACCGGCGCGGTCGCCGCGCGGCGGTTCGGCATCAGCGGACTGACCAGCCACTTCGCCCGCAACGCGGCGTTCGGAATCGGCGGGGCGGCCGGCGGCCTCCTGGCCGCGTGGCACGATCACGGGCTGGCGCTGGCGTACCTGACGCTGATCCGCTCCGGACTCCAGGTGGGGCTGCGCTGGCCGTGGTCGTTCGCACTGTACCGGGACCGGTACGGCGCGAAGGCCGAGCTCCAGCGCCACCAGACCCGGGCGGCCGGCCAGGTCCCCCGGGCCGACCTGGACCGCACGGTCGACGAGCTGTTCGACGCGGTCGGGATGCCCGAGGCGGCGGTCGCCGAGCGGGGTACCGCCCCCGCGCCGGTACCGTGGACCGGCGAGCTGCGCGCCGAGGCGCGGCGGCGGCTGGACGCCCTGGCCGACCGGATCGTCGACGACGGGGTCGTGGGCATCCGCCGGGCCGAGCGGCACGGTACCCAGTTGCATCTCGACGGGGGCCTCGGGCGACGCCCGGTGCGCCTCGCCGTGGAGCTGGTGCCCTCCGCGACCACCGCCTCGCAGCTGTGGACCCGCGGCATGGTCGAGCCCGGGGAGCGGGTGGCCTACCGCGTCGACGTCGGTGCCACCATGGTCGACGGCCGGATCGACTGGGCCGCCTTCGAACAGGACGCGATGGAGCAGATCCGCGCCGCCGTCGACGATCGCCGGACCTTCTTCAACCAGCTCCCCGGGGTGGTCGCCCACCTGGTCCGGCGGGGCCTGCTCGCCCCACCGGCCGCGGCCGGGACGTGGGCGTTCGCGACGTACGCGCTCCACCAGCCCGGGCTCGGCAAGGTGCTCGCCGCGTCGATCGTGGGCAGTTACCTCGCCGGCGGCTGGGCCCGGTACCGCGGCCACCGCCAGGACTTCGCCCAGCGCCAGGCCGAGAAGGACGACCGGCGCGCCGCGCTGGGCCTGCCGCGCACTCGTGAGCTGGGCCGTAATGCCACCGGGGTGGCGGCCGTGGCGGCCGAGCTGGCCGGGCGGGCCGACGCGGTGCGGTCCCGCCTCGCCGCGGTGGACCCGTCCGCGGTGGCGCTGGACGGCGGCGCCCCGGTCCCACCCGACGACACCGAGCGGCACGCCGTGGACACCCTGCTGGAGCTCGACGGGACGACCGCGGACATCGGCGTCGACCGGTACGCCGTCCAGGCCCGCCGATCCGGGCCGGCCGCGGTGACGCTGACCCTGCGGCCACCCGGGGGCGTCCGCATCCCCCGGCGGATCGAGGTGACCGTCGTGCGCCGGGAGCTGCGCGGCGCCGCCGCGGTACCCCGCCGGACCGGTCTTGCCTCGTTCGAGCTCCAGGTCAGCGCCGAGGGCGGCAACCGGGACGCGCTGGTCGAGGCGGTCCGCATATCCGCCCGGGACATCGTGGCGAACCAGGCCCGGTTCGGGCCCCGCGAGCTGAGCGCCTCGGTCAAGTACATGCTCGGCCGGTACCTGCCGCAGCTGCTGGTGCGCGGCGCCACCATGTACGCCGAAGGCGCGCAGCACACCGCCACCGGCGAGTTCATGACGGCCGGCAACGCCGGCAGCGGCGTCTCCGACCACCTGTACTGGCGGCGGTACTGGCGGGCCCGGTTCGGGGAGCTGTCCCGGCGGTTCCAGCCCGACCGGCACACCCCGCCGAACGAGCCGCTGCGCGCCCTGGCCGACCTCCGCGACCGGGTCGAGACGATCGAGCGCGAGCTGGCCGGCTCGCTGGAGCGGGCGGCGGCCCGCCCCGACGCCGGCCCGGCACCGGCGGCGCTGCTCGCCGAGCTGCGCGCCGCCGGCCACCGCCCGCACGACGAGGTGGTGGCACCGATTCGGGCGCTGATCGAGGACCCGGACGGGCCGCTGACCCGGATCCCCGGGGTCGGCTCGATCACGCCGGTGGGCGAGGGCGGGTACGCCGTCGAGTTCCGGGCCGGCTCCTCGGCCGTCCAGCGCTGGTGGCGCGGCTGGCACCTGCCGCCGATGCGGTTCCGGGTGACCAGCGGCGAGGTGGAAGGCGGCGCGGTCGCGGCGATCACGTTCGGCGACGACACCGATGCGGTCATCGTGGTGGACAACCGCGCGGGCGAGGCGGCCGTGCGCGAGTTCCCCGCGCTGTTCGCCAAGGCCGTCCGCTTGGTGATCTTCGCCGGTACCCGGCCGCGCATGGTCGGGCCGTTCGCCCGGTACTCGGCGACCGGCCAGGTCGCCGGGCTCGGCGTGACGGTGCTCGGCGCGGTCTTCCCCGGGCTGAGCGGGCACCTCGCCGGCGGGACCGGTGAGCTGTGGCGGCTGCCGCCCGCCGCGCTCGCCCGCGGGATCAAGGTGCTCTCCGACGGGCTCGTCCAGCCGTGGAACCTGCAGGACAAGGCCGACAGCGGGCGGACCGCGCGGCGGGTGCACGCCCGGTTCGGCGGCGTCCCGTCGGGCGGCCGGATCGGGTTCGTCAGCCGGCAGATCGCGGCGCTCGACGCGCGCCTGGAGCGGCTGGCCGACCTGATCGGGCGGTACGAGCCGCCCGCCGGCCCGCCGGCCCAGCCCGACCGGCAGATCAGCGACGGCTCGTCCGCCGGCCCGGCACCCCTGCCGTACCGCCCGGCCGCGGAGCTTCCCGAGCAGCTCCGCCGGGCGGCCCGCCAGCCTGGTCTGGCCCACCTGAAGGGATATGCAGACAGGCTGGATGCCCTGGTCGTGCAGGCGCGCCGGGACGGGGACATCACACCGCTCGTGACGGCTGTCCGGGAGACAAGCGCCGCGGTCGCCGAGCACGCCGACCGGCTCCCAGGTATCAACCCGCTCGACGACGCGGTGATGGCCGGGCGGCCGGCGGGCATCGACCCGGTCACCCACCAGTTCCACGTCCTCGACCAGGCGATCATCACGGCGAAGATTGGCGACGTGCTGGGCGCGGAGTTCGAGCGGCATGCCGTGCGCACCTGGCGGTTCGTGGTACCCAAGGACCCGGAGTCGGCGCGGGCGCTGCTTCCGCCCGGCAAGTACACCCGCACCCTCGACGCCTGGATCCGCAACCCGGTGCACGAGGGCACCGTCGACTGGAGGCTCGGGGTCGTGTTCGTCGCCGCGCAGCAGGCGCTTCCCCGGTCGCTGACCGCGGTCGCCGCCACGCTCGTCCACGAGGGCGTGCACCTGTTGCAGCCGGACACCCGCCCGCTGGACGCGGCGATCGTGCGCCGACTCGCCGGTGGGGCGCCATCGGGGGTCACCCGACACAGGGTCCTGGCCTACGCCCGGTTCGAGCGTGAGTTCGAGGCGTTCGTCGTGGAGCAGGCGTTCCTGCGCGGGCTGAGCGCGCTGCCCCCCGGTCCCGGGCTGCGCTACCGGGCCAGGATGACGCCGGAGCAGCTGGAGTCCTACATCCTCAACGGGTACCTGAAAGGCAGTGCCGAGTTCGGCCGCAAGTCGCTGGATAAGCTGCTCGGTGACCGGCGGGACTTCCTGGCCAGGTTCCGGGAGTTGAGGCCCGAGCCGGTGCTGGTGCGCCTGCGGGCGGCCGCCGACGCGTTCCCGGGTGTCGTGCCCGGTCCCGAGCCGCCCCGGTGGGGACCGGTGACCCGGACGATCGCGCAGACGTTCGGGGTACCCGAGCCCGGCCTGCGGCCCGCGGCGGCGGGCTGGTTCGGACGGCCGGGTGGATCTCCCGCGGAAGGACGGTGGGAGAGCCTCAACCCGGACCTGCCTCCCGGATCCGATCAGCCCGACGTGCTGCGCCCGGACGGGCCGTTGACCGCGCAGGAGCTGAGTAGCCGCGACGTGGAGCGGCTGGAGGAGGTGGAGGCGCTCAGCCGGGCGGCCACCGACGACCGGGTAGCGTTCGAGGAACGGATAGAGGCCAAGGCTCGGCTGGATCGACTCCTGGGCGACCTCGGGCTGCATCCCGGCCCCGGTGCTGGCGTGCGTTACGGGTTGGTCGATCCGCGTCTGTCGGACACTGCCCGCACGGTGGTGCAGGACATCGCGAACGGCCACTCCCGGGTGCAGCTCCTGTTCTCCGACGTCCGCGCCCGGGCGGCGCTCGACGAGGCTCGCGACATCTTCCTCCAGGTCGACGGGCAGCTGGTCAGCCTGCGCGACGCGCTGGTCGACAAGCTGACCCACGAGCTGCCATTGCACCCGCAGATGCTCGCGATGCTGGAAACCCACGACACGCCCGGCCTCGCGCCCGTCGACCGGACCGTCGAGCAGTCGGCAGCGCACGCGTTGTGGAGCCGGCCGAGGACGCTGCACAGCGTGCTGTCCAGCCGTACCGCCATCTCGATCATCGTGGATTCGGTGCACACGGTGCACCACCGCGGCGCGGATGCCATCGCGAGCGAACCCCATGCGGTACCCGCGCCCACTCCACTGACCGATGGCCAGCAGGCGATCAGCCGGCAGGTCCGGGACGCGGTCCGGGACCTGGAACGGGTGGCCGGCGAGCACGTGGCCCACCAGCCCGGGTTCGCCATCGACCTGGCCACGGTGTCGTCGGTCCGAGACGACCCGGCGATCAACCAGTACCTGGACCGGTTGATCGGGCAGTCCGAGGAGGCCAAGCCGTCCCTGTACCGCCTGACCTCGGCGCTGGCCGAGGCCACCGGCGGCCGGGCGATCATCCGTCCGTTCCCGAAGGACCGGGGCCGGGCACTGGACAAGATCGTGAAGTACGAGGGCGAGGCCTATCGGCTCAACGACCTCGCCGCCACGGCGGTGCAGTACACCCGGCTGGAGGATCTGTACGAGGCCCTGTCCGTCCTGCTGCGTCTCGCCAAGGAGCACGGGGTGCTGGTCGTCTCCTTCGAGGACCGCTTCCACACGCCGCAGCCCAGTGGCTACCGGGACGTTAAGCTCGCGCTGCGACTGCCGAACGGGCACATCGGCGAGCTGCGGTTGCACCTGACCGCCATCGACGACGTAGCCTCCTACGAGCACAACGTGTACCAGGCCTGGCGCGACGTCCGGGCGGTCGCCATGAGCGAAGGGCGCGAGATGACCCACCGGGAGCTGGCCTACGTCGAGACCATCCGGCGCGAGCTGCAGAGCCGGTTCTGGGTCGCGTTGCAGCGGGCGTTGTAACGATGCGCGTCGAGTACTACCTGCACTACGCCCGGCCGGTGAAAGTCGTGTACGCGGCCGACGGACGTCCCGAGGTGTACCGGTTCACCCGGCACACCGGCCGGTTCGAGCGCGACGACGACCTGTACGGGGAGATCATCAGCTCGCTCGGCGGGGAGACCGACGCCGTCGACGAGGACCGGTTCATCCAGGAGACGGAGAAGCTGCGCGCTCGGTACCTGCACGGGGACGGACCGGCGTTCGCCGTGTACGACACGATCGAGGCGATCACGAAGGCCGCGCAGGCCGAGGGGCGAGGGCTCACCCCGGACGAGGCCGCGCTGATCCGTGAGTTGCGGCGGCGCACGTACGCGCTGTTCGAGTCCGAGGCGACGCCGCCGAGGTGAGCGATGCGGCATGGAAGGATGGCCGGGGTGACGGACACCGAGCCGAGGGTTGATTCCGGGCGGCTGATCGAGGCGCTGCGCCGGTTCGTGTTCGATCCGGGGGAGGAGCCGGTCGAGGATCAGCCGGGCGACCCGTCCCTGATCTGGACGGACGAAGGCCAGTACGAGATTTTCCCCACCGACTGGCTCATCCGCGCCGACCCCACCGTGGACGACGTCCTCCTCGTCGTGTCGGTACGAGGTCCGGAGTTCGTGCTCTGCTACGGCCTCCTCTTCGGCAGCGATGGTGCCGCATACCTGCTCAACGACCGGGCAACGGTCCGTGACCTCGGTCGCCGGCTCGGCCGCGACCTCGATCCGGTCGCGTTCGCCCAGGTGCTCGCGGCGTTGCACTCGTACCCGTCGGATGCGGATGAGGTTTCCTACCCGTCCGCGATCGGCGACCTCGCCGGTGATCCGCGGCCGGCGGTCCAGCGGGAGAATTCGAGGCTGGTCATCACGTTCGGCTCGACCGTCCGTTACCTTGCCGGCGAGGACGGGCCCGTCGAGGACACCCTCGCGTGGCGGGTCGAGGCCGTACCTGGCGAGCCGGCCCGGTGGGAGCGGCGGCTGGTCGCCCGTACGCCGGTGGACTGACCCGCCGACGCGACGCCGGACCACCCGGCTGCGCGTCATCGACTATGTTGAGGTCATGCACCCCGAGGAGGCCGACGGCCCGCGCCCCGAGCCGCCGGACCAGGGGCACGGCTCCGACCAGCCGGCGGTCGAGTGGGTCGGCGAGCCGGGCGGCTACAGCGTCGACGACGCCTACCGCATCCTCGCCGGGCTGCCCCCGGGACCGGTCCAGGTCAAGTCGGCGGCTGAGATCAGCGCGGCGTTCCGCGCCGCCGCCCAGGTACCGCCGGACGCGCCCGACCGCGACCGGCCGCCGCGTGCCCGCAGCATCGACGAGGCCGAGCTGTACCTGGACCTGCGCTCCTGTCCGCGGTGCGGCGCGCCGGACGTCGAGTGGGAGCCGATGCTGGTCGAGGTGGGTGGCGAGCTGGCCACCTGCTACACCGGCGAGTGCGCCGAGTGCGGGCAGGAACAGACCGTCGTGCTCCAGCTTCCCGAGCCCCGGTCCGCCCCGCCCACCGGTGACTCCGTCTCCTTCGGCGGTGCGCAGCCGTCGGAGCTGCTCGATCCGGGGGAATGGCTGTGGGTGGCCGACCAGGCCGCCGGCAACGTGCCCACCGGCGACCGGGCGGCCGCCGCGCGGGCGCTGGCGATCGCCGCGGCGGCCGTGGACGAGGTCCTCAAGTTTGTCCCGCCGTTCGCCGACGAGGTGCCGGCGCACGCGTTCTGGTCGGAGCGGGGCCGGCAGGTCCGGGCGAAGGAGCCGGGGCGGTTCGACCGGGAACGGCTGGCCATCGTCCGGGACAGCTACGTCGACCAGATGCGGCAGTTGGGCCCTGTCCCTACCCGGCCCGGCACGAGCGCCGCCGACTGGGCCACCGCCCGGGGGCCGCTGACGGCCGAGGCCAACAAGCTGCTCGCCGCGGTCTACCAGGCTCGCCGCACCGGAGACTGGGAGCGGATCGAAGACTATGCCAGCCGCATCGACGGGCTGCGCGACCGGTACACCGCGCTGCTGCCGCCCCGCCCGGTGGCCCGCTGCCCGTACACCGGCGAGGTGGTCGCCTGGCCCTTCGACGACGTGGACCTCGACGGCTGGTTCTGGCGGTACGACGCACCCGCCCGGCGGCTGCCGACGGTACCCGGGAACTGGCTCGCCATGACCGGCGCCATGCGCCTGGGCAGCCCGCTCACGGCGGCGCCGTTCACCTGCCGGCCCGGTCCGGGGGCGCCGTTCGTCGTGCCGTCGCTGCTCATCGGCACCGACACGACCGCCGTCATCGCCGAGGTACCGGTCGGCCCGCACACCGGCTGGGCGGTCACCTACTTCGGCACCCGGGTGCCCGGCAGCCCGCTGGCGAACCTGTGGGGGACCGGCCGCTACCCGGTACCCGACGGCACCGGCGGATGGACCGGATGGGCGGAGGCGCCGGACGACCCGGCCGACCGGGACTTCGACCTGGGGCCGTGGCTCGCCTCCGGACGGCTGCGCTGGATCGCCCCCGGCGACGCTGAGCTGACCTTGCGCGAAGGTACCGACGGCTGCCCGTACCTGGACCTGGAGGGGTCGCGGGAGAGCCCCACGATCGAGGACGGCCAGCTCCGCTGATACATCTCAAGCGCCGGACCTGCGGTCGGCGCGAAATCCCGACAAGAACCGCCAGCTAGGGCTCGTCGTCCTCGCCCACGGGCTCGCCGTACTTGTCCTCGAACTCGGTGACCCGCTGCCGCAGGGCCGCGTGCTCGTCGGCCAGCCGGGCGCGGCTGAACCGTTCCGGTAGCGTCTCGAAGACCAGGCGCCCCGGCTGGGTCCAGAACGCGCCCTCCGGCACCGTGTCCCCGTCGGGCGGCAGGAACTTCGCCGCCTCCTCGACCGCGGCGAGCGCCGAGGTGAGCAGGTAGTAGACGCGCGTGACGTCCTCGTCGTCGGCCAGCTCGCCGGCGTCGAGCTGGTCCTGGGCGGCCAGCGCGTACAGCTCGCTGACGCCCAGCCACTCACCCGGGTCCAGCAACCGGGACGGCTCGTCGCCGTGGCCGTACCGGACCTCGAACGACAGCTCCCGGGGTTCGTCGGGCATCTGGAACGTGAACTCGCGGTAGCGGCCGCAGGTGGCGCAGTGCCCGCTGATCCGCTCACCGGTCACGCCGCCGGCCGCCACGGACTGCGCGCTGCGGTCCTCGAACTCGGTACCCCCGCACACGCAGGGGCGCAGGCCGATGTAGAGGTAGGCCTCGTCGAAGGTACGCGCGTAGGGCAGCGACATCGGGCTCCCTCAGACGAATCGCTCGGCTAGTTCACGGTAGGTCCGCTCGACGACCTCCAGCCGTCCGCGGCGGAACTGCCCGGGGTCGTCCTCGTAGACCTCGCGGCCCCGGTCGGTCCACAGGGCTTCCGGAGGCAGCGTGTCGGCGCCGGGTGGGAGGAACTTGAGCGCCTCGGAGATCGCCGCCGCCGCGGCCTTCAGGTCGATGCGGGCCTGCCGGCGCTCGTCGGCGTCCATCCCGTGCGGGCGGGCCGGGGTGTGGCTGGCGATCAGGTCGGCGAGCCAGACCCACTCTCCGGCGTCGATCAGTTCGGACGGCTGGTCGCCGCCGAAGACCGGATCCTCCTCGTCGGGGATGATGACGTCCTCCGGGATCCGGAACAGGAACTCGCGGGGGTTGCGGCACCGGGGGCACGGACCCGCGTACCGGCTGACCAGATCCCCGTCGACGACGACCACCGAGCTGCCCGGGTCGAACTCCGACTCGCCGCACACCGGACAAGGGTTCATCTCCATGTAGAGATGCGCCTCGCCGTTGGTGCGCGCGAGTCGTAGCGTCATGGCTCCGACCTTACTGGGGTGGCGCATCCCGATGGTGCCCGGTACCGGGTGACCCGCCGAGCGGCGGGTCACCCGGATAAGCTGATGGCCGTGACGGGGGTACGCGGGCTCATGGCCACGGTTCTCCTCGTGCTCGCCGGCGTGGCCGGGCCGGTCGGACCCGCCCAGGCCGCCCCACCCGAGCAGAACTGCGTCGAGCCCGGGCAGGAGGCACCGGTCGACTCGTGGGCGCAGCGGCTGCTCGCGCCGCAGCGCGTCTGGCCGCTGACCCGGGGGGAGAACGTCATCGTGGCCGTGCTCGGCTCGGGCGTGGACGCCGGCCACCCGCAGCTGCGCGGGCGCGTCGCCGCCGGGTTCGACGCCACCACCGGCACCGGCCCGGCCAACACCGACTGCCTCGGCGTCGGTACCCAGGTCGCCGGCGCCGTCGGCGCCCAGGCGGCGCCGCCGGTCCAGGTGACCGGCGTCGCGCCGCAGGCCGGCATCGTGCCGGTCCGGGTGGTGCCCCAGGGGGTGCCGGCCGGCCAGATCGCGGTGGATCCGGCCATGCTCGCCCGCGGCATCGACTGGGCGGTGAGCCAGCACGTCGCCGTGGTGTGCGTGGCGGTGGTGACCTACACGGCAAGCCCCGACCTGCAGCGTGCCGTCGAGGGCGCGCTGGCCCAGGGCGTGGTGGTCGTGTCGGCGGTGGGGGACCGGGGCGACCCCAAGCGGTACGACAACCCCAAGCCCTATCCCGCCGCCTACCCCGGCGTGCTCGCGGTGTCCGCGCTCGCCGCCACCGGCTACCGCTGGACCAACTCCGGGTACGGTCCGTTCGTCCGGATCGCCGCGCCCGGGGCCGCCGTACCGATGCCGCAGCGCGTCAAGGGGCTGGTCCTCGCGGACAACCCCGGGGTCGCCGCCGGGTTCGTCGCCGGGTCGGTGGCGCTGCTGCTCGCCCGCGAGACCACGCGCGGCAACCGCCTGACCCCCGACGCGGTGCTCAAGCGGGTGGAGGCGACCGCGACCCCGGCCCCGCACGGCGCGCCGAGCAACGACTACGGCAGCGGTGTGGTCAACCCGTACCGGCTGGTGACCGAGGGGACCACCGACGGCCGTCCGGATCCGTTGCCCGCGTTGCAGTCCTCGCCGTTGTCGCAGGAGGCTCGCGACCGCGCGGCGGCCTGGGCGCGCAGCGAACACCTGGCGCTGTGGCTGACCCTCGCCGTGGTCGTCCTGGTGGTCGTCGTCATCGGTGCCGGCGCGGCCCTCCCGCGGGGACGCCGCCGGCACTGGCGCCCGGGGCTGGCTCCGCCGCCCCGCCAGCGGTCCGAACCGGCCGAGCCGGGCCCGCCGGTGCTGCTGTTCGAGGAGCCGGAAAGGCGATGAGCGCCGGTCCGCGGACCGGCGCTCGAGCACGCGAACCGGGTGGAGCTAGTACGCGCTGGCGTCCGTGGCGGCGAAGTTGGTGCCCGCGGCGGCCACCTTGTTCGCGAGGTCGCGCAGAGTGGTGGCCATCGCGTCGGCGTTGCCCTCCCACTGCCTGCGGGCGCCGTCGAACTCCCCGGCCGAGATGCCCTGCCAGTGCAGGGTCACCAGCTCGGTGAACTTCTTGCTCACGTCGTCAAGATGGTCGTTCATCGCCTTGACGAACGCCTCGATCGCCGCGCGCATCTCGTCGATGGTGCCGAAGTGGTACACCATGCCGTCAAAGTTGTTGCCCATGTCTCACCTCGATACTTGTCGCTGGGATCTCCGGAGGATGCGCGCGTCAGGCGCGGCGCAGGATGTCGGCCACGTGACCGGAACCGGGCAGCTGGCTGGCCACGTTGGAGATCTCCTGTTGCGACCCCTCTTCGGTGTGCGCGTACTTGCGGTTGGCGGTCGAGACCTTCTCGGCCATCTGGTTGAGCGCGCTCAGGATGCCCTTCAGCTCGTCGCCCAGCTGGCCGGACTTGCTCTGGAACGCGCTACCGGCCGGCCCCTGGAAGCCACCCGACATGCTTTCGAGGTTGGACAGCAGGCTGGTTAGGCCCGCGGCGATGTCCTCACCGGCGGTCGTGGCGGCGTTTGCGGCATCCGTGAGCATCTGCGGTGTGACTACGGCTTTCCCTGGCAACGTCCGTTCACCTCGTTCCCTGTGGTGCCCCCGTTCGGCGGCAGTTCCCCTGGTCGTTTCCGGACTAGCACCGAGCACCGCTCGGCGGGTTGACGAGAATGACTCGTCTCGACGGTGCCGAGGCTACCAACCCGCGTCCAGTCCCACTACCCGCCCGAACGGCTCACCGGCGCCGCTTGGCGCGCCGTACCGGCGTCCAGCGTCGGGCCGGCCGGCAGTTGGGCGGCCAGCCGGTCCGGCAGCTCGATCGCCTGGCCCGGCTGGAAGCCGAGATACTGCAACGAGTTCTCGTCGGCGACCGGGTAACGCGTGCCGGTGTCGGTGACCACCGCGAGCGCACCCGTCTGTGCCCCCGGCGAGGCCATCATCCGGACCACCGCCGCCCGCCCCGGGGGCATCAGGACCAGGTTGACCAGTGGGGTACCGGTGGGGGAACGGGCCGGCGTCCGGATCGCGTTGCTAACCTCGACGCTGCCGCCGGTGCTCACGGTCGGCGCGAAGCGGCCGCTGTCGGTCCGCGCGCACGGTGCCTGCGCGGCGTTGGTGACCAGCTTCGGCACGTTGCCGGGCGCCTGTCCGGGGTCGCCGGAGGTGCTGAGCCGGTTGCTCTTCGGCGAGTCCGCCGCGCGCGCCACGTCGATCGGCTGCGGCTCACCGGCACCGAGCACCAGCGCCCGCTGCACCGGCGTCAGCACCGCGAGGCCGTCCGGGTAGACGAGGTAGTACGCGGCCACCGATCCGGTCGACACGAGCAGGTCCCCGACCTTGTACCCGGATACCGTCGACGTACCGCCCTTGGGCACGTCGATCGGCCCGATGTCCACCCCGGCGGGCAGCGCGTTGAGCCAGGCCTTGCCCACCCGGGCCGCGGTCGGCGCCCCGAACAGCGCCCCGATCACCTTGTCGCTCTGGCGCAGCAGGTACCGGTAGCCCTTCCAGACCAGATACCGGCTGGTGCCGTCGGTGACCAGCAGCCCTTCGTCGTCGGTCAGCTCGTGCCCGCCCTCGACGGTCTGCCCGATCAGCATTGTGACGATGGTCTGCGGCGTCTGCCCGCCCTCGCCGCCCGGTGAGGAGCACACCGTCCACGGGAACCCCACGGTCTTGTCCCCGGCCGGGAGCGAGCTGGGCGCCTGCGGGATGCCGATGGCGAGGTCCCGCGGGACACCCGTCAACGACTTGCCGGGCACCCGGAACACCGTCGGCGGCGTGTGCCGGGCGGCCAGCAGCGCGGAGGCGTAGTTCAGCGCCGGGTGCAGCTTGCCGTCGAGGTAGACGAAGCTCGCACCGCTCTCCTTCTCCACCACGACCGCGCCGTCGGAACGCCAGTTGTCATTGCCGACCTTGGTGAAGATGCCGTACACGCCGTACCCGGCGGCGACCAGTACCGCGATCATCACCCCGACGAACACCGCGCCCACGCCTCGCCGCAGCGGCGACTGCGCGGGGTCGGTCTCGCGCATGACGAGCGCGGAGAGCACCCGCTGGGTCAGGAACTGGTACGAGTGGAGCTGGTCCCGACGAGTCGCCATAGTCCCTCCGCGTGCCCGGTCCCCGGCCGCCGTCCCCGTCAGCCGACGGACGCGAACAGCCCCTGAATCGCGTGGAAGACGCCGATGACCGCGCAGGCCAGCGGGATCAGCGCCATGATGGCCAGGACGTCCAGGAGGTCGGCGATGCGCCCGACGTACGGCGTCGGCGGCCGGCGGCTGGCCAGCAGCCCTGCGGTCAGCACCAGGCCGGCGAGGACCGCGATGAGCAGGGTCGGGATGAGCCGGCCCGGCCCGGGGGACACCCGCAGGATCAGGCCCAGGGCCAGGACGGCCAGCGTGACGAGGCCGCTGACCAGCAGCGGGATCCGCTGGACCGGGGTGGGGAACAGCCGGCCGCGCAGCAGCAGGGCCAGCGCGGCCGACAGGCACAGCAGCTCGCCGGCCGCGCCCCGGTTGAGCACGAGGACGACCGTGCCGCACACGCTCACCAGGGCGGCCGCGAGCAGCATGCCGGACAGCAGCTCGTGGGAGCGGGCCACGGCGGCGAACACCACCGACCGGCGCGGTGGGGGACGGTCCTCCAGGATGTCCTCGGGTCGCTCCGGCAGCGGCGGTACCGGCAGCTTGCCCAGCCAACTCGCGGCGAGCGGGTACCCGGGCAGCAGGCCGATCGCCAGGGTGACGCTCACCGCGGCGGCCCCGGCCGGGCTCATGCCGGCCAGGCAGAGCAGACCGGCCAGCGCGCCGACCAGCCCGGCACCGACGGCGGCGAGGAACACCCGCTGCGCCGCGGCCACCCCGACCGACCCGGCGACCCCGAAGGCCACCAGCGCGGCCGACCCGACCAGCAGGTGCGGGGCGCCCAGCCGGAGCACGGAGATGTCCGGGGCGGAGACGACCAACCCGCCGACGAACCCGTAGAGCAGCCCGGAACCGGCGAGCACCGCGCCGGCACCGGCGTCGGCGCCGGCCCGGGCGACCACGATGCCCACGATGGTCAGCACCGTCGCGAACCCCAGCGCCGCCGCCCCCGGCGCCAGCCACGGCGGGCCGCTGAGCACCACGTTGAGCACGCCCAGGCCGAGCAGCGCGCTGGTGACGGCGAGCGTGCAGCGGCGGGTGGCCGCGTTGCCCCACGACCGCCCGATCCGGCGGGCGCTGCTCGCGATGACCTCGACCACGTCGTCGTAGGCCAGCTCGGGCCAGTCCAGCCGGCGCGGGGCGAGGTGCAGCACCTCACCGTCGCGCACGCCCTGGACCGCGAGGGTGCGGGTGGACTCCAACTCCGCGCCGGTGGCCCGGCGCAGCGTCCAGCCGCCGTGCTCCTCGCCCTCGTCGGCCAGCTCCTCGCCGGCGTGCCGGAGCAGGTGCGGCAGCAGTTCCGCGACGAGCACGGCGTCGGGGAGGGCGACGTCGATCCGCCGCTTCGGCGCGGCGACGGTAACCCTGGCGAGGCCGAGGCCGACCGGCGCCGTCACGGTTCACCTCCCGATCCGTCCCACCTCCGCGGCCGACCCGTCGCGGTGTGGCGACCGAGGGCAACGGGGGCCGGCGAGCGCCCAACGTAGCACGCGTGGCCGGGTGCCGAGGTACCCCCGCGGGATGCCGCCGCGCACGGGCGTCAGGGCGTGTCGTCGCTGGTCTACGATGGGCGCGCCGACACGAGGGGACGCAGGAGGTGGGCGCGTGGGCTTGGTGATCGTCAAACGGCCACCGCGTCGGCCCGCGCCGGTCGTCCCGAGCGGCGACGTCGTCCTGGACCCACCGCCGGAGGTCCCCAACGCGGCCGGCCGGGGCTGGGGCCGGATCCTCATGATCATGCCGATGGCTGCCGGCACCGCGGCCATGGGCCTGATGATGGGCGCCACCCGGGGCGGTCCGCTGGCGTACGTGGCCGGCGGCATGTACGGCGTCTCCGTCCTCGGCATGATCGCCTCACAGCTGACCATGCAGGTGGGTGGCCAGAGCAAGCGCGAGATGATCGAGGCCCGCCGCCAGTACATGCGCCGGCTCACCCAGCTGCGGGCCCAGGTCCGCGCGACCATCCGGCAGCAGCGGGAGGCCATCTTCTACCGGCACCCGGAGCCGGACGCGCTGTGGTCCACGGCGGCCAGCGGCCGGCTTTGGGAGCGCCGCCGGGTCGACCGCGACTTCGGGGTGGTCAGGATCGGGCTGGGGCCGCAGGAGATCGCCACCCCGCTGGTGCCGCCGCAGACCCGGCCGGTCGACGAGTTGGAGCCGCTGTGCGCGCTGGCGCTGCGCCGCTTCGTGTCCACCTACTCGGTCGTGCCCGACCTGCCCATCGCGGTCGCCCTGCGCGACTTCGCGCACGTGTACCTGCGCGGGGACGACGAGCGGCGCCGCGGCCTGGTCCGGGCGCTGCTCGCCCACCTCGCCGCCTTCCACGCCCCCGACGACCTGCTGGTGGGGCTGTGCGTGTCGGACGCCGCGCGGCACGCCTGGGAGTGGGCCAAGTGGCTGCCGCACGCCCTGCACCCGACCAAGACCGACGCGGTGGGCCCGGTACGGCTGTTCGCGCCCGGCGTCAACGCGCTGGAGGCGATGCTCGACGACGTGCTGGCCAACCGGTCCCGGTTCAGCCCGACCGGCGGGCTGATCGCGCCGGGCCCGCACGTGGTGGTCGTCGTCGACGGCGGCGGTACCGCCGGCTCCGACGTCCTGATGATGGACGGCGGCGTCGAGGGGGTCACCCTGATCGACCTGACCTACCCGCCGCCGCGCCTGCTCGACGAGTCCTCGGTGGTACTGGACGTCGCCGACGACGGCACGGTCAGCGGTACCACCATGGACGGCGCCACCAAGCTCGGCCGCGCCGACCGGCTGGACCCGGCCCGGGCCGAGGTCCTGGTCCGGGAGCTGGCGCCGCTGCGCCTGTCCGCGGCCTCGCAGGGCGAGCAGCAGTCGGTCAGCGTCGACCTGGGCCTGGCCGAGCTGCTCGGGATCGACGACCCGTACCACCTCACCCTGGCTGAGCGGTGGGCCAGCCGGCCCAACCGCGACCGGCTGCGGGTACCGATCGGGGTCAGCGTCGACGGCCGCCCGGTGGAGCTGGATCTCAAGGAGTCCGCGCAGGAGGGCATGGGCCCGCACGGCCTGCTCGTCGGCGCCACCGGTTCGGGCAAGAGCGAGCTGCTGCGCACCCTCGTGCTGGCCCTCGCGGTGTCGCACAGCTCGGAGATCCTCAACTTCGTGCTCGTCGACTTCAAGGGCGGCGCCACCTTCTCCACGCTGGACCGGCTGCCGCACACCAGCGCCATGATCACCAACCTGGAGAGCGAGCTGTCCCTGGTCGACCGGATGCTCGGCGCGATCCAGGGCGAGCTGACCCGTCGGCAGGAGCTGCTGCGCAAGGCCGGCAACTATGCCTCCCAGCGCGACTACGAGCGGGCCCGCGCGGCCGGGATACCGCTGGCGCCGCTGCCCAGCCTGCTGGTCATCGTGGACGAGTTCAGCGAGCTGCTCACCGCCCGGCCGGACTTCATCGACATGTTCGTGCAGATCGGCCGCGTCGGCCGCTCGCTCGGTATCCACCTGCTGCTGGCGTCGCAGAAGCTGGAGGAGGGGCGGCTGCGCGGGCTGGAGGCGCACCTGTCGTACCGCCTCGGCCTGCGGACCTTCTCCTCGATGGACAGCCGCGCCGTGCTCGGCGTGCCCGACGCGTACGAGCTGCCGCGCTCGCCCGGCCACGGCTACCTCAAGGCGGGCACCGAGGGGATGACCCGGTTCCGTGCCGCCTACGTCTCCGGGGTGTACCGCCGCGGCCTGGCCCGCCAGGCGCTGGAGGCACAGCTGGTCGACCCGGTCCGCGAGTACCCGACGTGGTACGTCGCCCCGCCCAGCGACGAGCAGCACAAGAAGGTGGAGGCCGAGCCGGAGGAACCGGTGCGCGGAGAGACGCTGCTGGACGTATTCGTCGCCGGGATGGAGAACCAGGGCCCGCCGGCGCACCAGGTGTGGCTGCCGCCATTGGCCGAACCGTCCACACTGGACCAGCTGCTGCCGCCGCTGATCCACACGGCCAACCGTGGCCTGACCGCCAACGACCCGCGCGTGGTCGGCTCGCTGCGCGGCGTCGTCGGCATCATCGACAAGCCGTTCGAGCAGCGCCGCGACCCGATGTGGCTGGACCTGTCCGGGGCCGGCGGCAACGTGGTGCTCGTCGGTGGCCCGCAGAGCGGCAAGAGCACCTTCCTGCGTACCCTCGTCGCCAGCCTGGCGCTGTCACACACGCCGACCGAGGTGGCGTTCTACGGCCTGGACTTCGGCGGCGGCGGGCTCACCAGCCTGCGCGACCTGCCCCACGTCGGCAGCGTGGCCACCCGGCGCGACCTCAACCGGGTCCGCCGCACCGTCGCCGAGCTGGTCGTCCTGCTCCAGCAGCGGGAGCAGCGCTTCGCCGCCGAGGCGATCGACGGCATCGCCACCTACCGCCGGATGCGGCGGGACGGACGGGTGACCGACGACCCGTACGGTGACGTCTTCCTCGTGGTGGACGGCTGGTCCACCCTGCGCACCGAGTTCGAGGATCTGGAGCCGGCCGTCAACGAGTTGGCCAGCCGGGGACTGGGATTCGGCATCCACATCCTGGCCGCCGCCAACCGCTGGATGGACGTGCGGCCGACCCAGCGCGACATGTTCGGCACCCGGATCGAACTGCGCCTCGGCGAGCCGAGCGACTCGGCCATCAACCGCCGGGCGGCGGTCAACGTCCCCGAGCAGACCCCCGGTCGCGGCCTGACCCCGGACGGGGAGCACTTCCTCACCGCCCTGCCCCGGCTGGACAGGCGGTCCCAGGTCGACGACCTGTCCGATGCGGTGGCCGCCATGGTAAAGCTGATCCGCACGGACTGGCCGGGGCCGGGCGCCCCACCGGTGCGGCTGCTGCCGGAGGAGCTGCCGTACGACCAGCTACCCACGCCCACACCGGGCAGCCGGGGCCGGTTGCCGGTCGGGGTGGCCGAGGCCGACCTGCAACCGGTGTACCTGGACTTCGACGCCGAGCCACACCTGCTGCTGTTCGGTGACATCGAGTGCGGCAAGAGCGCGTTCCTGCGCAGCCTCGCCCGCGGCATCACGGCGAGCTACCCGCCCAACAAGGCCCGGCTGATCGTCGTGGACTACCGGCGGAGCCTGCTCGGGGCGATCACCACCGAGCACCTCATCGGGTACGGCAGCTCCCAGCAGGTCACCGACGACCTCGTCCAGCAGGTCGTGGCGGTGATGCGCGAGCGGCTGCCCGGCCCGGACGTCACCCCGGAGCAACTGCGCAACCGCAGCTGGTGGCAGGGGCCGGAGCTGTACGTCCTGGTGGACGACTACGACCTGGTGTCGACGCCGGCCGGCAACCCGTTGTCGCCGCTGCTGGAGTTCCTCGCCCAGGGCCGCGACATCGGCCTGCACCTGGTCGTCACCCGCCGGATCGGCGGGGCGCAACGGGCCCTGTTCGATCCGATCGTCGGCCGGATCCGGGAGCTGGCCTCGCCGGGCATCATGATGTCCGGGCCGAAGGACGAGGGTCCGCTGTTCGGCAACCTCAAACCGCAGTACCTGCCGCCGGGCCGGGGCTGGCTGGTCACCCGGCGGCACGGCGCGCAGCTGGTCCAGCTCGCCTGGACGCCACCGGCCGAGTAGCCGGCGTCAGCGGGTCAGCTTCCGCGCCGCGGCGACTGACCGCGGTCAGGCGGCTGAGCCGCCAACGTACATCAGCGCCGGGGCGGTCCCAGGTGGCGGTGCTCCACCTCGGTCGGCGCCACCCAGACGTACCGGTCGGCGCCGCCGCCCAGCAGCGCGAGCATGTCGTCCTCCATCACCTGCGACAGCCGCACGCTGTGCTCCGACAGGCGCAGGGCCGCACCGGCCAGGGCGGCCTCGGTGCCGCCGAGGCGTTGCAGCATCGCCAGGTGGCACTCCTGCACCGGCGGTACCCCGGCGTTGTCGAGCTGGCGTAGCACAGTCACCTGGGTCTGCCAGGGCCCGGGTGGGGCCGGGTTGGTCGGGCCGGTGAGGCCGAGGTCGTAGATGACCGTGATCGGCTGCTGGGCGGAGCCGGTGACGGTGATCCGCTGCTCGCCGGAGAGCACGCCCATCCGGTCGCCCCGGCCGGTGGCCCGCTCGCCCAGGCCCTGCCAGGCCGCCGGCTCCATGGTGAGGACCACCACCCGTGCGCCGAGCGCGAGCGCGCGGAACGCGACGAGCTGCGCGGCCCACACGCCGCCGACGAGGGTGACGCGGGTGGGTTCGGGCCGGAAGAACCGCACCGCGACCGGCCGGCGCTCCCGGTCGGCGCCGAGGATCAATCCGGTGCCGGCCGAGGGGATGCGCAGCTGGGCCAGCGCCGCCACGTCGGCCACGTGCGAGCCGATCCGCAGCCGGGGCAGGCGGCCGGACAGGCCGGGCAGGTCTTCGCCCTGGAACGGCTGGCGGTTGCCGTACAGCCCACCGGGGCGCGGGCCCTGGGTGTCCGGGACCGCGGTGGGCACGGCGGCCGGCCGGGCCAGGGTGGTGCGGGTGACCGTGGCGGTCGCGGTCGCCGTGGCGGTCGCGACGGTACCCGGCTGGGCCGTGCCACGCGCGAGCGCGGTACCCGGCGGAAGCGGGGTGGTGGCGGCGGTGACCTGCGCGTCCGGTGCCACCTGGTGCCCACCGGCGTCGGGTGGCGGCTGCGCCGCCGGCTGGCCGGGCGGCGCGGCGGCGGCCGCCGGGGCCGGGTTCGGCTGCTGCTGCGCGGCGCCGAGGACGTAGGAGCCTTCGCTCTGGTACGGGTACTGGGGCTGCTCCGGCTGCTGGGGTCGGGTCATCGCGGCCCCCCGCCGGTGGGTGCGGTGGCGTAAGCGGCCGGGCCCTGCTCCCCGTCGAGGGGGAACAGCTTGGCGCGCGCCTGTTCCATCGTCCGGGTCAGGGTGCGGCCGACCTGGTCCAGCGCGGCCGCGGGCGCGGCCACCCGGATCAGGCAGCGCAGGTCGACCGGGCCGGCGTCCTCCTCCGGCGCGACGATCACCGCGATGCTGGTCAGCGCGGCCGGGGTGTGGGTCAACATGGCCAGCAACGCGCCGGCCTCGCCGAGGTCCGGCCAGTCCCGCAGCCAGTACGTCCGGTGGGCGAGCTGCGCCGAATGCCACACCGCCCATTCCTCCCGGGGCAGGACGGGCTGCCCGGTCTCCGGGGGCGGGGCGAGGTCGGCGGAGCGGGCCAGCGCGGCGAGCAGGCCCTCGGCGTCGAGGACCTGGTACGGCACCCCGACGTGGCGCAACGCCTTGGCCACCCGGCGGACCAGCGCGGCGACCAGGGACGCGGCCTGGTCGACCTCGGTGACGTCGTCCGCGCCGGCCTCCGCGAGCGCCTGGGCGTCCAGCCGTACCGCCAGCCACGTCGCCCGGTCGACGGTCACCGGCGCGTTGCCGAACTGGCCGAGCAGCTGCCGGTACGACTGGCTGGCCGGCGACCCGGGATCGACCGCAAGCCCGGGCGCGGGCACCGTGTGGGTCACCAGCTGCAGCACCGCGCCGGGCTGCCCGGCCTCGGCGAGCGTGGTGAGCAGCGCGTCGAGCGGCAGCCCGGCCATCGGGGCGTCGCGCATCGGCGCGCTCGGGACGACCGCGGCCACTGCGAACCACCCGGCGTCGTCGCGCCCCACGCCGACCTGCGCGCCGTCCGGTGCGGCGATGTTCTCCACGGCGAGGCCCGGGGACAGCTGGCGCAGCGCGGTCAGCCGGGGGTCGGGGCGTGCGCCGGGCCGGCTGCGCCGGCGTTGCCGGTACCGGCGGGCCATCAGCCGCCGTTCCATCCACCACCGGCCGTCCCGGCGCACCAGCGCGATCGCGAGCAGGACCAGCGCGGTGCCGGCGGCGGCCGACAGCACGACCGGACCGCGACCGAGGCTCGCGGCGACCGCGAGGATCGCGGCCTCCACGAGCAGCAGCTGCAGGACGTGCACCGGCCCCAGGTAGCCGGGCCGGCGCCGGGGGAGCAGGGTGCCGGTGCCGGAGCGGGCCGGTGCCGGGGCGCCCACCCGGGCCACCGCACGTACCCGCTGCGACGTCTCGGTCATGCTCGCTCCCCAGGAAGGCTCCGGTCCGACCAGCCTACGAGACGGGCGCCGGCCGGTGGGTACCGCGGCCCTACCGCAGAACCCCTTCCTGCACCCGCAGCAGCTCCAGGTCGGCGGGGTGCGGAAGCCCCTCCCAGTCGCCGGGGACGGTCACCGTGAACGCTCCGGCCAGCGCCCCGGTGTCCAGCCGTTTGGCGGGGCCGCCCCCGTCGAGCAGGGTGCTCAGGTACCCGGCCGCGAACGCGTCCCCCGCCCCGACCGGATCGACCTCGGTCACCGGGTACGGCGGCACCTCCAGCAGCTCGCCGTCGACCAACGCCACGGCACCGAGCGCGCCCCGCTTGATCACCACCTGCCCGGGCCCGCGCGCGGACAGCGCCCGGGCCAGCCCGGCCGGGTCCGTACCCTCGACGACCAGCCGCGCCTCAGGTTCGGTGGCGAACACCAGGTCGGCGCGGCGTACCAGATCGGCGAGCACCGGCCCGGCCTGGTCGGGCGACCAGAGCTTGCTGCGGTAGTTGAGGTCCAGGGAGACCGGCACCCCGGCCGCCCGGGCCACGTCCACGGCGTACCCGACCGCGTCGCGCGCGGTGTCCGACAGCGCCGGGGTGATCCCGGTCAGGTGCAGGACCCGGGCGGCGCCGATCACCTCGGGTTCGACGTCCGAGCGGTCCAGCCGGGAGCCGGCGCTGCCCTTGCGGTAGTACAGGACCTGGGTCACCGTACCGGTCCGGCGGTACTTGACCATGAGGCCGGTCGGCGCGGCCGGGTCCACCCGGACCCGCCCGGCGACGCCTTCGGCGCCGAGCATCCGGCTCACCATCACGCCGAACTCGTCGTCGCCCACCCGGCCGATCCACGTCGCCCGGTGCCCGAGCCGGGCGACGCCGATGGCCAGGTTGCTCTCCGCCCCGCCGCACGACAGCCGCAGGTCGGTGGCGTGTCGCAGCAGCCCGATCTGCGGCGCCGCGACCAGCGCCATGGTCTCGCCCAGCGTCACAACCTCGCTCATTGGTCCACCATGGTTTCGCTCGATCCTGTCAAGGAACGGGCGCACCGGTGACCGTCGGGCCATCGCCCTGCTCGCTCACGCTCGCTCATGCCGGTACCGCCTTCACCAGTTCCGTGGCGCGCGCGGCGAAGGCGGCCAGGTCGCCGCCGTCCAGCGCGTCGCCGATCAGGGTGCCGCCCACGCCGACCGCCACCGCGCCCGCGGCCAGCCAGTCGGCCACGTTCTCCGCGCTGACCCCGCCGGTCGGCACGATCGGGATGTCGTGCAGCGGCTCGCGCAGGTCCCGCAGGTACCGGGGTCCGCCCAGCCGGGCCGGGAAGAGCTTGACCGCGGACGCGCCCGCCGCCCACGCGGCCACGATCTCGGTCGGGGTCAGCGCGCCGGGCAGGTAGGGCACGTCCAGCTTCCGGGCCCGCGCACCGAGCGCCGGGTCGGTGTGCGGGGAGACCAGGAAACCCGCCCCGGCCTCGACGGCGGCCTCGAGGTCGCCGACCGTCCGCACGGTCCCGGCGCCGACGGCCACCTCCGGCTCGTACCGCCGCACGGCGCGCCGGATCGCGTCCAGCGCGCCCGGCGTGTTGAGGGTCACCTCGACGCTGCGGATACCGGCGTCGACGAGCACTGCGATGACGTCGTCGAGCCGCTCGGCCCGGCGCCCGCGCAGGATCGCGACCACGCGCCCGGCCAACGGGTTCTGCCGCATCACCGCCACCACCTCCTCAGGGTCGGGCCGGGCCCCGGGCGGGCGCCGGTCACGGTGTCACCGCCCGGCCCGGACGGGCCCCGGTCAGCGCGCCGCCGGCCAGCACGGGTACCCCGGCCACCAGCACGTCGTCGATGCCCACCGCGAGCTCCCGGGGCGCCTCGTAGGTCGCCCGGTCGCCGACGGTGGACGGATCGAGAAGGACGAGATCCGCCGCATACCCCGGCCGGATCAGCCCGCGGCCGGCCAGCCCGAACCGGACCGCCGGCCGCGCCGCCAGGTGCACCACGGCTTCCGGCCAGGTCCAGTCGCCCAGCTCCCGGACGTACCGGCCGAGCAGCCGGGCGAACGCCCCGTACCCACGGGGATGCGGGTGCCGGCCCTGGTAGATCCCGTCCGAGCCGCCCATGTGCCGCTCGTCGCGCAGCAGCGCACGCACCGACTCCTCGCTGTTGGTCGGCGGCTGGTCGAACACGCAACCGACCTGGAGGTGGTCGGCGAGCAGCAGCTCGATCGCTAGGCCGGCCGGGTCCAGGCCGGCCCGGGCGGCGGCATCGGGCAGGCGCAGCCCTTCGGTCCAGGCCCAGTCCGGGTGGCTCACCTGGGACAGGCTGATCGTGGGCCACAGCGTGTCGGGCCACTGCGCCCGCAGCCGCCCGCGCACGGCCGGGTCGCGCAGCATCGCCTCGGCCACCTCAAGATCCGCGGTGGGCAGCCAGTCGGGCAGCACCACCATCGCAAGGATCGACGAACCCCGCAGGTACGGGTAGCTGTCGAAGGTCACGTCCAGCCCGCCGGCCCGGGCCGCGTCGAGCAGCGCCGTCAGCTCCGCCGCCGGGCCGTGGTAGTGCGACACATGCTGTGGTACCCGTGCCAGCCGGCCGATCTCGGTCACCTCAGCCATGCCGACCGGGGCCCGGGCCTCGTACCCGCGCATGTGGGTCACGTAGAGCCGCCCGCCCAGCGGCCCGCACAGGTAGGCCAGTTCCGCCGTGCCCGCGTACCGCCCGGGCGCGTACTCCAGCCCGCTGGACAGCCCGGCCGCGCCGTCGGCGAGCCCCTCCTCGACGAGCGCGCGCATCGCGGCCAGCTCGTCCGGGTCGGCCGGCCGGGGGGCCGACCCCACCACCTCGTACCGCACCGTCCCGTGCGGCACCAGGTAGGCGGCGTTGACCGGGGTGGCCCGGTCGTACCCGGCGAGCAGGTCGGCCACCCGCCCCCCGGCGAACTCCGGATGAATGCCGTTGACCGCCGCGAAGTACCGGCTCACGTAGCCGACCGTGGCCGGCGAGCCGGGCGCGTAGGACAGCCCGTCCTGCCCGAGCACCACGGTCGTGATGCCCTGCCGGAGCAGCGCGAGCTGGACGGCCGCGTCGAACAGCGCCGCGTCGGCGTGCACGTGCGCGTCGACGAACCCGGGCGTCACGTACCGCCCGGTCGCGTCGATCTCCGGCGGGCCGGCGCCCGGCGCCGGCACCGCGGCTCCGGCCGGGCCCGCGGCTCCGGCCGGGCCGGCCCGGCCCGCCGCGCCCGAATCACCCAGCGTCCCGACCGCCGCGATCCGCCCGTCGCGCACGCCGACGTCGGCGCGCACCGCCGGTGCCCCGGTGCCGTCGAGCACCGCGCCACCGCGGATCACGAGATCGAACACCGGATGAGGCTAAACGCCGCGCCGCCCGCCCCGCCATGGCACCGTGCTGGGGGACGGAATCACGCTTCGCGCAGCCGCCTGCGCAACGCGGCCAGCTCGTCGGCCGTCATGCCGTGGCGCGCGAAGTATGCCGGGACCCCGCCGTACCGGTCGGTCAGGTGCCCGAGAGCCCCGAGGATCGTCTCCGGGCGGCAGCTCTGCTGCTCCCGCAGCAGCGCCTCGCGCTCCGCGCCGGCGGGTAGCGCGGCCAGCCGTTCGGCGAACCGCGCGCGCAGGTTCCGGGCGCTGAGCGTGTAGTCGGTGGCCACCTCGCCGGGCCCGACGCCGGCCACGGTGAGCGCGAGCGCCACCACGATGCCGGTGCGATCCTTGCCGGCGGCGCAGTGCACCACCACCGCGCCGGGTGGCGCGTCGAGGACCGCGCGCAGCGCCGCGACGATGTTGCGGCCGTGCCGGCCCAGGCCGCCGCGGTAGGTCGCGAGCACGGTCGCCTCGGCCACCGGGTCGCGCCGCTGGTCGGCCTCCTCGTCGATGTAGGGCAGCCAGCGGTACCGGGTGTTGCCGGCGAACGGCCCTGGCAAGGTGGCGACCTCGGCCGTGCCGCGCAGGTCGACGATGCGCACCACGCCCGCCGCCCGCACGGCCGCCACCCCCTCCGCGGTCAGGTGCGCGAGATCGTCGGCCCGGATCAGCGCTCCGTGCCGGATCCGGCCGCCGTCGGTGGTGCGCAGCCCGCCGAGGTCGCGGGCGTTGCGGCAGTCCGGCCAGTCCAGCACGTCACGAGGCTACCTCCGCCCCCGCGGTGCAGAAATCTTGGACACTGGCACCCTGCAGGGGGTACCAGCGTCCAAGATCTGCGAAGGCTACGCCCGCCCGACGATCTGCGGCCGCAGCCCACCTACGGCGGTCAGCACCCGCCCGATCACGTCCGCACCGGCGCCGGCCTGCTCCAGCGCGTCGCTGAGGTGCCTGGCGACCCGGTCGAAGTGCGGGTCGCTGATGCGCAGCTCGGCGTGGGCGGTGGCGAGGTCGCGGCCGGTGTACTGGGCCGGGCCGCCGAGCACCTGGGCGAGCAGGAGCGCCTGGTGTTGCTTGAGCCGGGCCAGGTCGACGCCGGCGAAGTAGGGCGCGAGTTGCTCGTCGTCCAGGACGAGCCGGTAGAACACGTCGACCGCCCACCGGACTGCGGGCGCTCCGCCGATGACCTCGTAGTCCGACGGCTTGGTCTGGTTGCTATCCACGGTCATGCAGTTTTTCCCTCCGATGGCCCCGTAGCGGAACGCCGGGACCGGCCCCCGGCGCTTTCCCGAAATGGGAGGTTCGCGTATGACAGCGGGAGATCGTACGGAACACTCGGGCGCTTTCGCATGCCTCGTCCCACTGCGTGGTGAACAGGACACGAATGGTGGCGACAGAGGGCGGCTGTGCCAACATCCTGGGGTGACCAACTTCGAGATCCCCCGCCCGGCATGTGGTGACGTGGTCGACCTGATCCTCGCCGACCACCGCGTCTTCGAGGAGTTGCTGCACCTGCTGCGCGACGAGACGCAGGACCGCGCGGCGGTCCGCGCCATGCTGGCCGACCTGCTCGCCGCCCACGCGGAAGGGGAGGAGCGGCACGTGTACCCGACGCTCGTCCGCGGTCACGCCGTGGACGAGGCGGAGGTCGAGCACGGTACCCACGAGCACCTGGAGGTCAACGAGCAGCTCCTGGCGCTGCTGGAGGTGACCGACCTGCGGTCGGCCGGGTTCGACCACGCGGTCAAGGAGCTGACCAAGGCGCTCGCCCACCACCTCGACGAGGAGGAGCGGGAGATTCTCAACCCGGCCCGCGCCGACGTGCCCGAGGACACCCGGGCGGAGCTGGGCCGCCGCTTCGCCGAGGAACGCACCCGGCAGCTCGACGCCCGGGCCGGCGACGCGGCCAACGTCCGCCGTCTCATCGAGCGGGAACGCCAGCGCGCGCGGGCCTGACCGTCACTCCTCCACGACCGCCGGGTGGCGCGGGTCGTCCACCCGGACCACGAGATCGGCCAGGTATTCCGGCATGACCTCCTCGGCGTAGCGAGCGAAGGCCGGCAGCGTCCACCGCTGGTCCTGCGGGGTACGCCGGGCCAGCGCGGCCGGCGACTGTGCGCAGTGGACGGTCAGGTCGAGGTCTAGGCCGGCGCCGAGCAGCAGCGGCCCGGACAGCAGCAGTACTCCGCCCGGCGGTACCGCCACGTACGGGGCCCGGGTGGACCGGTCGGTGTCCGGGTCCCAGAACGTGGTCAGGATCCGGCCGGTACCGCCCGGGCCCAGCGGGCCGAGTACCTCCCGGCCCAGCGCCGCGAGGTCGAACCAGCGCTCGTAGTACGCGTCGGGGTTGTGCCGGCCCAGCTCCAGGCGGGTCGACGCGGGTCGCAGGAAGTCGTGGGTGTCCACCCGGACGGTGGCCCGGCCCTGCACCCGCAGCGGCGCGACCAGCGCGTCGGCCAGCTCGCCCGGACGCGCGCCGGGCGCGCCGTCGAGCCCGACCCGCAGCCACGGCTGCCCGGGCCGCGCGGTGATCCGCTCGACCAGCTCGGCCACGAGCCGCTCGGGCGAGACCGGCCGCGCCCTCACCCCGCGCCGGTCACCCGGCCCACCCTCTGGTTCGCACCGTGACCCGCTGGCCGGCCGGTGGTGCGCCGATCCCTTTGAGCATCTCCAGGTCGCTCAGCACGACGCCGTGCGGCCAGCGGCGGCCCGCGACGACCGCCGCCACGGTGTGTACGTGCACCACCGCACCCGCGCGGGTCATCGCCGCGATCCGCGCGTGCAGCGCCGCCTCGGCCGACGGCCGCGACGCCGTCTCGGCCACCGCGCGGCCGGCCGTGTCGACCACCACGACGTCGGTCGGTCCGAGCTCTCCCTTGTCCTTTCCGCTCGCGGTCACCGCCAGCCGCAACGGATCGCGGTTGACCACGAGTGACAGGTTGCCCGAGGTGCCGCGCATCCAGCCGAGCGAGGCGAACCGCGCCGCCTCGGCCGCGAGGATCTCGCCCGCCTCGGTCATGCGCCGCCGCCCGCGGCCGGCCGGGAGCGAGGGAGCGCGGCGACCGAGTCGGACGGTCGGCCACAGGGCGGCTGGAAAGGCGGATGACCCGCGCGAGCGTCGCGAGCGCCAGTTGGCCGGGTCATGCGCCGCCGAGCTGGCGGGCCCGCTCGCGCACGCCGTCGAAGTCCGGGAAGCGGCCGGAGATGTCGCTGCCGGTGGGTACTCCGACCCAGCCGTTCGGGTCGTGGAAGAACCGCACCGCGGTGAAGTCCGGGGTCGGGCCGGTGTCGAACCAGTGGGTCGTGCCGCGCGGTACCCCGAGAAGGTCACTGGCCGCGGCGTAGACCGCGTGCACCTGGTCGCCGATGTGGTAGTAGAAGACACCGGCGCCGCGGACCATGAAGCGCACCTCGTCGTCGTCGCCGTGGGTGTGCTCGTCGATGCCGACGGGTCGGAGTCGGCCCAGATAACCAACAAAGACATGGTGGTTATTCTGGTGGAGCGAGTGGGGGCAATCCAGAGCCATGGGCCGGATCGTCGAAGCCTTGCGGGAGTGGTTGGCGACCGACGACAAAGTCACCCCGCTCAAGACACTGCAGGGTCAGATCTGGGAGCACGGCTTCGCTGCCGGGGACCTCGTCGGGTACCTCTTCCCGGACGCGGTGGCGGCGTTGGGCGCCTGGCACGCGGCCGGCCACGAGCTCTACGTCTTCTCCTCCGGCTCGGTCGCGGCGCAGCGCGCCTGGGTCGGCCACTCCACCGACTGCGACCTGCGCCCGCTGCTGTCCGGCTACTTCGACACCGAGACCGCGGGACCCAAGCGGGTCGCCGACTCGTACCGCAGGATCACCGCCGCCATCGGCGTGGATCCGGCGCATACCGTGTTCCTCTCCGACCACCTCGGCGAACTCGACGCCGCTCGGGCCGCCGGCTGGCACACGGTACGGGTGCGCCGTCCCGGCGAGCCGAACAGCGCCGCGGACGGCGCCGGTCACCTGGAGGTCGCGACCCTCACCGGGGTCGACCTGTCCGGCGACGTCCCGGTCGCCCGCTGACGCGGTCGGTGACCTCCCCGGGTCAGCCGGGCCGTTCGTCTGCCACCTCCACATGGATCCGGCTGAGCGCCTCGGCCAGCGCGCCTTCGACCTCGGCGGCTGTATCGCCCACCGCGACGATGTGCCCGAGCCGGTCGTAGGCGTTGCGCGGCGGCCGGACCGCGCGGCCCGGCTCAACGGTCGTGGTGACCCGTTCCACGCCGGGCACCGTACGGGCGGCCGGCACTCCGTCGATCGCCCGCAGTACCCCGGGCGTGGGAGCCAGCAGAAAGCGGATTCCGGCATGGCGGCTGCGGCTGGGCTCCAGCCGTACCGGCAGCCCGACATACGCACGCAGATGCTGCTCGAGCAGGTTCACCCCGGTGGCGAGCGCGACGAGGTCCGGAATCATCCCCCCGGCGAGCCGCGCGTTGAGCTCGATGACGGCCGGGCCGGCGGGGGTCAGGCGGACCTCCACGTGCGTGGCGCCCAGCTCGATGCCGGCCGCCTTGAGCGCGCGGGCGGCGGCGTCCACGATCTGTTCCGCCGCGGACCCGGACAGCTCGGCCGGGAAGACGTGCTGGCACTCGACGAAGTACGGCGGCGCCGTCACCGACTTGGCCGTGATGCCGACGCACACGTGCCGGCCGCCGCTGGAGAACATCTCCACGCTGAACTCCGGACCGGGCACGTACTGCTCGACGAGCACGACGCCCGCCGTCGGCTGGCCCCGCATGTTCTCGGTCACCGCGTGGATGTCCGCCGCATGCCGCTCGGCGGCGGCCGCGGTGGCACAGCGCAGCACCGCATTGGATCCGGAATCGTCCACCGGCTTCACGACACACGGCAGGCCGACGGCGTCCACCGCGGCTTGCACCTGCCGCGGGTCGTCGACAACGGCGTAGTCCGGCTGGCCCACCGCGGCCGCCTTCAGCATTTCCCGGGTCAGGGCCTTGTTCCGGCAGGTGGCGACGGCGTCCGCGGGGTTGCCCTGCTGCCGGTACTCGGCGGCCAGCTCCGCGGTCGGCACCAGGTAGAACTCACTGGTCGTGGTGATTCCGGCCAGGCCGCCCGGTTCGGCGGCCAACGCGTCCACGGCCCGACGCAGCGCGGCAGGGTCGTTGGTGTCGCACTCGACAACGCGCGCCCGGGTGCTTGGCAACCCCGCGTACCGGTCCGGCCGGCCGGTCAGCAGCACCGGAGCGGTGCCCAGGCGGGCCGCCGTGCGCAGCGCGATCATCCCGGTGCCGGTGGTGTTCGACTCGACGAAGACCAGCCGGGGCCGCCGGCTGCGCGGGATACGCGCGAAGGACCACGAAGTCACCGTGGTGCCGTACCCGACCTCGACCGGCTCCGTAGCGATCGGGCTGCGCGGCCGGGCCCGGTAGACGCTGTCGACGTACCGGTCGCCGCGGTCGGGCAGGATGCCGACCAGCGTGGTTCCGGGCGGTGCCTGCCGGGCGAGCTGCCGCAGCACGCGGTACACCGACCCGGAGGTGTTGCCGGCGAATATCTTCTGCTCGCTGGCGAGCCGCCGGGTCGCCTCGAACGCCTCGTCATCCGACAGCCAGTGCACCTCGTCCAGCAGCGCATAGTCGATGTTCTCCGGCTGGAGACTGTTGCCGAGGCCGCTCTGCCGCCGCTGCGGCCGGTCCGGCTGCGCGAACAGCACGCTCCCGACGCAGTCGACGCCGACCACCCTGAGATCTGGCCAGTGCTCGAGCGCCGCGCGGGCGCTGCCGCACAGCGACCCCCCGCTCCCGACGGACCCCACCAGGACATCCGGCGGGCGGTCCGGGAGGTCGGCACGCACCTCGGCGAACAGCGCCCGGTACGCCGCCGGGTTCTGCGGGTTGTTGTACTGGCGCGGCCAGAAGGCACCGTCCAGATCGGACATCAGCCGAGCGAGCCGCTCGAGCCGGGCGGACTGCCAGCCGGCGCCGGTCATCGATGTCACCACGTGCACCTGACAGCCGAGCGTCTCCAGCTTGGCCAACGTGATCGGGTCGATCCGCGGGTCGGTGACGATGTGCACCGGGTGGCCGAGGGCGGTGCCGACCAGCGCCAGACCGAGGGCCATCGTGCCGGAGGAGCTCTCGATGATCGGTGCGCCCTCGGCCAGCTCGCCACTCGCCCGGGCGTCCAGCACCATCTGTTTGGCCGCCCGGTCCTTCATCGCGAAGAGGTTCTGCAGCTCCAGCTTCGCGTACACGGCGACTCCGGGCGGTGCCTCGACCGACAGCCGGAGCAGCGGGGTGTGCCCGATGGCCTCCAGTACCGACTCACATCGCATTGGTCAGCTCCGCTCGCTGCATCCGGCGGCAAGTTCCGCGTCCAATGTGGACAATGCTTCGGCCACAGCCGTGCGCCGGTCGGCGGCCCAGCCGGCGACCTCGCCGTACTCGGCCAACTGTTCCCCGAGCAGCCGGCGGACCGCGTCGGGATGAGTGGACCCGGGTGTCCGCTTCCCCCGCAGCGCCGCCGGGACGTCGAACGCCTCGACGAGCAGCGCCGTCGGCTCCACCGTCGCGTACCCGCCGTCGGCGAGCAGCTTGGCCAGCAGCGCACCGTCCGGCTGTCCCGGCGGCAGTCCGCGTTCCAGCGCGGCGACGACGTATCGGCCAGCGATCACCTGGGCATCCCGCCACGGCACGGCCGCGGTGAGCGTGAGCCGGTTGGCCAGGCGCAAGCCGCCGAGGTAGTCCCGTTCACACGCCGCCCGCATGCGGTCGTCCCGCAGCCGCGCGTGCGTCAGTACCGTCGTCAACAGCCGCAGGGTCGAGCGCACCGCGTCGAACAGGCCGCCGAGGTGGCTGCCCGCCTCCTTGGACACCTCGACCATGTTGGTGTAGGGCGTGTTGCGTTGCCCCACCGCGAGGTCGACCGCGAGCGCGAGCAGGTGCGCCGAGCGGCCGCGAACGCGCTCCAGGATCGGGAAGTTCTTCTTCTGCGGCATCGCTGACGAGATGCCGGACAGCTCGTCGGGCAGGTCCAGGAAGCCGACCTCGCCGCTGCCCCAGGTCATCAGGTCCGTGGCGAACCGGCTCAGCGTCACCCCGTAGCCGGACAGGTCGCCGGCGATCGACAGTGCCCAGCCGCGGGAGGCGACGGCGACAAGCGCATGCGGCACCGCTGCCGCGCAGCCCAGCAGTGCGGCCATCCGTCGGGGGTCCCAGGCCAGCTCCTGGCCGGCCATCGCGCCGCCGCCCAACGGGCACACGTCCACTTCGGCATACGTGGCGCGGAGTCGGCGCAGCGTGCGTAGCGTCTCCGCGGACAGCGCGGTGAGCCAGAACCCGGGGCTGATCACCTGCGCCGGCTGCAGGTGGGTGTTGCCGGGCATGGGCAGGTCCGCGGTCCGCTCGGCCAGGGCGAGGGTGGCGCTGAAGAGCTCGCCGAGCTGGTCGACCGCGTCGAGCAGGCGCTGCCGCACCGCCAGCATCTGCGCGCACGCCTGCAGGTCGTTGCGGCTGCGGTCGACGTGCCAGGCCGGGAACGGCGTGACCGGACCGGCGGCCACGTACCGCTCGACCGCGAAGGCGATGTCGGACATGTTGGCGGCGGGGTCGGCCGCGATGCGGTCCGGTTGCAGCTCATCGAGGCGGGCCGCGAGCGCCGCGGCATGCGCCGCCGGGCACAGTCCCATCCGGACGTACTCGAGCAGCAGCACCTTCTCGATCGCCACGTACCACGGCAGGAGCTCACCAGCCTCGCGCACGAACTGCGGCTCCAGCACCTCCTCATGCCAGACCTGCGCGGGTGTCGCGCCGATCCGTCCGGTGAGTGTCATGCTCGCCGCCCCACGCAAGGCCGCATCGTCCGCCCGGCGACCAGGCGCACCGGTGCATACCACTGACCGTTCACGAAACGCCACGCCCAGAGTCATCACTGGGCGGGACCGTGCGTCTCGTGTGCGGTTTCCGGTGGTCAGGCGTCATGTTGCTCCTGTCGTGGCGGAGGACGGGCACACCAACCTCCCCGTACTACCCGAGGGCGGGCGGACGGGACGACGTTCCGTGAGTGCATCACCGACCCGGCGGAGTCACCATCAACCTGTCCGGCGTCTTTCGCGAGCGGAGGATGCCGCCTGTCCCGACCGGGACGGCCGCGGCGTCACGCATCGGGACCGGATGTCGCGGCCGTACTGCGCCAACACGGCCAGGCGACGGCCCCGGCCGGGCGGGATCGGCCATCCGGACTTGCCCGGTCCGCAGTATTAGGCCTCCGCTCGCGTGGCCGGCTGGCGGACATGGACGTAGCATATGGGCGGGCAACTCCCGGTCAGCTTGGCATAGGGTCTGCGGTTGACCGGGCTTACGCGCATCGGCGATAGTCGTTGCGAGTCTGATCGCAAGGGGGGCGATCGATCATGACGCACATTGCTCCGAGCTCGAGTAGCCGGTGGCGACTCTTCCAGGTCAATCTCGCGGGGGCAGGAGCGCGTCCTCCGCCGGCGGGCTGCCGGGACAAGTCGCGCTAGCTGCACTGTCTCGGGCGCGCTGTTGGATTCCGTTGGGCCGTGCCGCTATTCGTTCGTGGCCAGCCGAGCCTGTCGAGTCAGATCGCGGTGACGATGCGCGCTACCAGCGCGCGGCTCGGACCGAGCTCGTCGGACTCGCGTAGGTTGCGAATTTTCTGTCCGGTAAGGCATCGGCTCGTCACGCCGCGATCACCGAGCGGTGATTCCTTGCGTCCGACCGCACCCGTCGTCCTGCGCATGACGCAGGTCCAGGGGGTGGTTTTCGTGTCTGACGCGTGCTCACGACAGTAAATATAGTTGCGCAAATAATAGTACTCGGACAGGTACGGAGCAATGCTCCGCTGCTGAACTTTGCCTTCATTCCGGTCGCCCACGCGACGGGCGTGCTCTCCGCGAACCGCCACGGGAGGAGGAGCCATGACTTCTGTTCACCCGAGAACCGAAGGGCTGCGATAGTGAAGCCGAGATCTTTCCGGGCACCGGTCATGCCGCAGAAGCGCCCCTTGCGACGGGGCATCAAATTCCTGCGATGGCCGCATGAGAAGTCCGAGCGCCCGCAGTTCATCCAGGACAGGATCCCCGTTCTCTGGATCGTGGAATCGAACCTCGAGCCGCCTGAGTGCGTCGACCCCCTCGAGGACTGGGTTCGTCCACCGCTGCATCAACGCGACGTCGACGCCCGCATCGCCTGCCTCGCGCAACGCGCGCGAAGCGAGCGGATACCGGTCATCAGCGCTGACAACGTCTTGTACACCAGGGAGTTCCGGCTGCCGCTGGCCGACTCGGAGGCGGTGATCATGAACGCTCTCGTGGAAAACTTCCAGAAAGTGGTTCCGCGCCGCAAGCTCGCCGAGTGTGGCTGGGGCAAGGCCTCACAAGAGCATCGGAACGCGCTCGATCTGCGAATCCTGCGGCTGCGCCGGCGGATCGCCCCGCTCAAGCTGGAGATCGTCACGGTCTGGGGTCGTGGGTACATGTTGGAGGCGAAATGACCTCGCGCGGGGCACGACCGCTGACCTTCGCTGACCTGTTCGAGCGGGTCGTCGCGCGGTACCCCGACGCTCCGGCGGTCGTCGCCCATGACCAGGGGCTGACCTACGCGCAGCTGGCGAGCCGGTCACGCCGGCTCGCGCGCGGGCTCATCGCCCGCGGAATCGGGCCGGAAGACGTGGTGGCCGTAGTGACCGACCGCAGCACGAGCGACTGGCTGACCGGACTCCTCGGTGTCCTGCTCGCGGGCGGTGCCTACGTGGCGCTCGACCCGCACTACCCGCCCGAGCGCATCGCCTTCATGCTCGACGACGCCGCGCCGCGTCTCGTCCTCCACTCCGCCGGGCTCGCCTGGGACACTCAGGTGCCCCGTGTCACAATCGGCGACGCCGTGTCGGACGAGATCGACGATTCGGTTATCGCGCCGACCGAGCGCAGATCCGTCCTGGGCGTGGACAATCTGGCCTACCTCGTCTACACCTCCGGCTCCACCGGCCGGCCCAAGGGCGTCGCGGTGACCCACCGCGGTATGGCGGCGCTGGCGTCGACCCAGGAACGTGTCGTCGGAACGGGGCCGTCCGACCACGTTCTGCAGTGGGCATCGCCGAGCTTCGACGCGGCATTCTGGGACATCACTCTCGCACTACTGCACGGTTCGACTCTCCATCTGGCCCCGTCGGAACACCTGATGCCCGGCGATCCACTTGCCGACACTCTCCGCGGCCGCGCAATCACGCACGCGACTCTGCCTCCCGTCGCACTCGGCGCCCTGGACGCGGACAGCGGTCTGCTGAAGGGTTCGACGATCGTGTCGACGGGCGACACGTGTACCCAGGGAATCGTCGATCAATGGGCGCCGGGGCGCACGCTGATCAATGGCTACGGACCCACCGAGACCACCGTCGGCGCCACGCTGAGCGCGCCGTCGGCCGCTGGCCGGCAAGCCGACATCGGAACTCCCTTCGACGACACCCGGGTCGACGTGATCGATGCGGACCTGGAACCCGTCGGAACCGGTGCCGTCGGAGAGCTCGTCGTCGGCGGGCCGGGAGTCGCCCGCGGGTACCACCGTCACCCCCGCCTGACGGCCGACCGGTTCCGGCCGGATCCCCGAGGAACGGTGGGGGAGCGGAGATACCTTACCGGCGACCTCGGCTACCGGACGCCAGACGGTCATTTCCATTTCGTCGGGCGCCGCGACGATCAGGTCAAGGTGCGAGGATTCCGGATCGAGCTCAGCGAGATCGAGGCTACCCTGGTGCAGCATCCGGAAGTGCTCGCGGCCGCCGTCGCGGTCACGCGAGACCGGCCCGGTGAGGACCGTATCGTCGCCTGGGTCATGGCGGACCCGGAGAAGACCGATGCCGCCCGGATCCGGCAGCACCTCACCGATCGGCTCCCGCGGTACATGGTACCGGCCACCATCGTCGTTCTCGATCAACTGCCCACCAACGTCCATGGAAAGATCGATCGCCATGCACTGCCGCTGCCAGCCCCGTCGGCCGATCAGGATCGGCGACCGCGGCCGGCCGAAGACGGTCTGGAGAGCGCGATCCGCGCGCTGTTCGAGGAGTCGCTCAACGCCTCCGACGTCGAACCCGACGACAATTTCTTCGACCTCGGTGGAGACTCGATCAAGTACACCAGGATCATCGGCAGGATCAATCGTGAGAGGGGGGTACGGGTTCCTTTGCGAGAGGCATTCCTCCAGGCCAGTCCCCGCGGCATCGCGCAGATCGTGACGGCGAGCGCTCAGGTGCCGCAGGCGCCGGCCCCGCCGCGGTCGTAGGCTCGCCCGCGGTCATCAGGCGGCAACGAGCCGCATGGGTGCGCTGCTGTACCCGAACAGGAAGGTGGAGTACACCTGCCGCGGCTCGGACAGCAGCTCCATCGCCGCGATCTGTTCGCGCATCGCCGCTAGCAGGCACCGCAGCTCCAGGCGTGCCATGAGGGCACCGAGACAGTAGTGCCGCCCCTGCCCGAACGTCACGTGGTCGTTCGGATCCCGGGCGGTGTCGAACCGCTCCGGGTCGGGAAACTGTGTCTCGTCGAGGTTCGCCGACGTGTTCCACAGTGTCACCACGTCGCCCTTCCGCACGGTCTGATCCCGCACCCGCACGTCCGCGGTTGCGGTCCGGGCGAAGTGCATCGAGGGCGTGCTCCAGCGCAGCACCTCCTCGACGGCGGGCTCGACCGACCCGGCCAGCCGCAGGCGCTTCCACTCGTCGGGCCACCGCGCGAAGGCGACCGCTCCCGTGCCGGCCGACATGCGGGTGGACTCATCGCCGCCGAGGATGAGCGAGTAGCAGTTGAGCGCGAGGTCCTCGTCGTCGAGCGGCCGCCCGTCGACCTGTGCCGTGGTGAGAGCGCTCACGATGTCGTCCCCGCGGTCGCGTCGTCGTCGGGCGACCAGCTCGCTCAGGTAGTACAGGATCTCACCCCGCGCGGACACCGCGTCGAGTGCGGTGGCGTCCCGCTCGTCGGACGACAGGGCGGCCTTGTTGCATGCCAACAGGTGTGGGCGATCGGCCTCCGGGATCGCCATCAGGTCGCAGATCGCCTCGATCGGCAGCCGGTCGGCCACGTCGGTCGAGAAGTCGACGGTCTCCCGGGCCAGCGCTTCGGCGACGACCCGGCGGGTCCGGTCGCGGATGCTGGGCGCGATGAGAGACAACTGCGCCGGGGTGAAGAACCGGGTCATCACCTTGCGGATGGCCCGGTGCCGCGCCCCGTCGGTGACGGCCAGCATGCGGCCGCCGGCGGAGTCACCGCCCGACAACAGGACGTCCAGGACGCTGCCGCGCTCGGAGGTGAAGTTGGTGCTGTCCCGGTAGACCGCTACGACGTCGTCGTAGCGGCTGACCACCCAGAACCCGGTGTCCTTGTACGGGTGCCAGAACACCGGCGCGACCTGTCGCACCTGGGACCACATGGCCGGGAGGCTGTGGGCCCGGAAGGTCTCGGGGGCGGTCAGGTCGTAGTCCGGAGCGCCGTTCACCTGGATCACCTCTCGTTGTCGACGGTGGTGCCCGCCCGATACGGCCCTTTCCACTGTGCCGCGCGCGGCCGGCGGACCAGCCGATCCCCTTCGGCGTTCCTTCGCGACTGATGTGCGCAAGGAACGCCGATCCGGGCCCGCATCACGGCCACGCTGATAGGGTGACCAAGCCTGTCTCCACGTCCTCCCGGCGATGGCTGCGCGGGATCGATTCCGGCGCCGGCCCGCCGCGCATCGTCTGCTACCCGCATTCGGGTGGCAGCGCGAGCTACTTCCGGCAGTGGCAGCACTGCGCACCGCCGGACGTCGCCGTGCTCGCGGTGCAGTATCCCGGCCGGCACGACCGGCTCGCGGAGCCCTTCGCCCGCAGCGTGCAGGAGATGGCCGACGCGGTGGCCGCGGAGATCGCCGAGGACTCCGCGGCGGTGGTGCTGTTCGGCCACAGCATGGGAGCGGCCGTCGCCTTCGAGACCGCACGCCGCCTGCGGCCGACCGGCATCCCGCTCGTCGGACTGATCGTGTCCAGCCATACTCCGCCGGCCGTACCCGTCACCAGTGACGTTCACCTGCTGCCCGACGACAGGATGTGGCGCGCCCTGGCGAGCCTGGGCGGAACCGAACCGGAGATCCTGGAGATGACGGAGTTGCGCGACATCTACACACCCGTCGTCCGTGCCGACCTGACCGTCAGCGCGGAGTACCTGGATCCGGACTGCGCCGGCAGCCTCGACGTGCCCGTGCACGCTCTTACCGGTACGCATGACGTCATCGCGCCGGCGGAGAGCATGACGCGATGGTGCGAGGTCACCACGGGTCGGTTCGACGTGCGGACGTTCGACGGCGACCACTTCTACCTCCAGAACCATGGCGCGGAGATTCTGCGGATGACCGGTGACTTGCTGGCCGCCAGTGGACAGGACGGTGAATCGTGCGGTGTTCGGAGAGACGAGCGATCACTATCGCGCTAGACTGACGCCGTGGCCGAAGTCATCACCGTGGACAGGGATCACTGGCTGGGCTACCGATGGCAAGGGCACGGCCTGGACCGCCATTCCGGCAAGGAGGTGCTCGACGACCTTCTGCTGCTGGGCTTCCAGGGCAGTCGGCAGGCCGGCGCGGAGCAGTCACTGATCCAGCGCACGAGCAAGGTCGGATCAGCGAGCGTCACCAAGGCGATCAGTCCCGACGGACCGCTGGTCACCATGTGGTCGGTGCGTGGAGCACCGCACACCCACCGCGTGACCCATCTCGATTTCATCCGCGACGCGCTCGCTCCCCAGGAGTCGGACGACGGTGGAGCCGCCTTCGTCAGGAAGGTCGAGGAGGTGGCCACCACGCTGAGTGCCGTGGTGACCGCCCCGATGACAAAGGCGAAGGCAAGCAGGGGGGTGGCCGACCGCGTGTCGGCCTCGCTGGTGGAGTGGTGCCCGCGCTGCCAGGCACGCCACGTTCCGGACGCGATGTTCCGCGCGGCTGGGCGTCAGGCACAGGTCGTCCTCGGCCCTGAGGAGCAGCGGGCGACGATGCTGTACCCGACTCCGCGTCATCGGCAGGAAAAGGTCGCCCGTCCGCGCCTGGACTTGCTGAACACCTACTTTCGGGTGAACGGCCCGACCAGCAAGCCACTGTTCCGTGACTGGATGGAGGGCGGCACCCAGGCCACCGCCGACCTGTGGAAGGAACTGGGTGACGGCCTGGTCCGGGTCCAGGTCGACAACCGGCGCTACGACGTGCCCGAGGCGATCGTCGGCGCGCTGCGCAAGGCGCCCAAGCCCTCCGGGGTCGTTCTGGTCCCGCCCAACGATCCCTACCTGCGTCAGGTCGACCGGACGTTGCTGGTCCCCCACAGCAAGCGGCGTCAGGAGGTATGGCGGGCGCTCTCGGGGCCCGGGGCGCTGCTGGTCGACGGCGAGGTGGCCGGGACCTGGCGCTACCGTCGCAGCGACCACGAGCTCACCATCTCGGCCTTTGACGGCCTGGCTTCCGCACAGCGCACGAAGGCCGAGAAGAGTGCCGATCTCATCGCCGAGTCCGTCGGCGACGACCGGCCGAAGGTCATCTGGGCCTGAGCCCTGCCCTGTCCAGCTCGGGCGCCGCCGGCCGCGATCGCTGGCCGGCGGCGGCCAGCAGGACGTCGCGCGTGGTGGTCAGGGCGGTCATCGCCACGTCGTAGGTCCGCGCCACCGGTACCCGCGAGGTGAACACCTCCGGTCCGACCAGGCATCCGGGCGGGATGGCCGTGGCGAGCCGGGTCAGATCGAAGCCACCTCGCCCGGGCATGAGGCGCCCGGTGCTGCTTTCCGCCACGAGGTCGCCACCGCACCACGCCGGTCCGTCGGACACCTGAAGGGCACCGACCGGGAGTCCTGCGAGGTCGGCGATCCGGTTCGTACCGTCCCGGAAGAAGTGCCACGCGTCAACCATGAGCGAGACGTTCGGCCCGGTGCCTCGACACAGGTCGAGGGCGGTCGCCAGGTTGGGAATGGCCGAATAGACCTGTGCCTCCACCACGACGCCGATGCCGCGGCGAGCCGCCCGCGCCGCAAACTCGGCCAGGCACGGCGAAGCCGTGCTCGGCAGGCGCCGCCAGGTGACGTCGATGACGTTGACGAGCCTGATCCCGAACCGCTCGGCGAGGTCCAGGCACTGTGCCGCGCCGACCGAGGCGTAGACCCGGTGGGCAGGATGCGCCGGGACGGGATCCGGTAGCCACGCCACGACCGGATCCAGGCAGGCCAGTCGGAGGGCGTAGGTGTCCAGCTCCGCGTCGAGCCGTCCTTCGTCGCCGTCCGCCACCACGGTGGCGAGCTCGTTCGGCGCGACCGACAAGGAGGCGAAGCCGGCACGGCCGGCCGCCCGGATCCGGGTCCAGACGTCATGGCCGGCAAGGGTGCCCGACCACAGGCACAGCCCGGTCATCGATCCGCTCGACACTCGTCGATCGAGCTCGCGAGGAGCGCGAACACCTGCGGGGCGGCGCGGTGGATGAAGAAGTGGTCACCGGGAATGACTGAACAACGGAACTGCGACGAGGTCTGGCGCCGCCACGCCTGAACACTGTCCACGGATGCCTCGGGATCGTGGTCTGCACCCAGCGCATGAAGGAACGTCGCGAGAGGTGGCTCCGGCCGGTACCGGTACGTGTCGACGTAGGCGAAATCCGCGCGGAGCGCGGGGAGCACGAGGTCGCGCAGTTCCCTGTCTTCCAGTACCGGTGGCGGCATACCCCCCAGGCTGGTCACGCGGCGCAGGAACGACTCGTCGTCCAGCTGCGAGTCCTCGGGAGTCGGGACGGGCAGCTGCGGCGCGGGGCACCCGGACACGCACAGCAGGCTCGGCGGCCGGCGCGCCCGCCGCCGAAGCTCCCTGGCCAGATCGAAGGCGAGCCGGGCGCCCACGCTGTGGCCGTACAGGCCATACGGACGGTCCAGCCATGCCTCGACCCCGGTGGCCAACGGGTCGAGCTGGATCCACGGTGGCTCGGCCAGCCGACCCTCACGCCCCGGCAGGCGAATGGGCAACACCTCGACGTCGGTCAGCTCGCCCAGCTGCTCGGGCCAACCGCGGAAGGCCGTCGTGCCGGAACCGGCGTAGGGAAAGCAGAACAGGCGGAAGCCCGCGTCGGGCCTGGGTAGCGGCCGAGCCACCCACGACCCGGCGGTGGACACGTACCGGCTCACGACCACCCCTCACGGCAGCGCGGGTTGGCGAAGCTCGTCGGTATCGCGCTCCCGGATCAGCTCGGCCAGCTCGGCGATGGTCTGGTGGCCGAGGAACTCCTCGGCGGTCACCTCGATGCCGAGCTCGGCCATCGTGGCCAGCAGCGAGATACTCCGCAGAGAGTCACCACCCAGGAGGAAGTAGTTGTCGTGCACGCCCACCTCGTCGATTTCCAACGTCTCCGCCCATACCGTGCCCAGCTGTTTCTCCAGGGGAGTGGACGGTGCCAGGAACCCGTCGAGGTCGCTCATGTCGGCCCGGCGCGTCCAGGGCGCCGGCAGGGCGGCGCGGTCGACCTTGCCGTTGGGATCGAGCGGGATGTCGTCCATGACGCGCAGGCAGGCCGGAATCATGTACGCGGGTAGCCGCTCGCGCAGCCAGGACAGCAGCTCGGCCGAGGACGCCCCGGCAGCCTTGGAGCGGGAGACGAAGGCGCCGAGGCGCTTTTCGGTGCCGACGCTGAAGGCCTTCACCGCGGCCTGCTCGACTTCGGGATGCCCGGCGAGCACGGACTCGACCTCGGCCAGCTCGATCCGATGCCCACGGACCTTCACCTGCCGATCGATGCGTCCGTGGACGAGGTACGCACCGTCCGGTGAGATGCTCCCCAGGTCACCGGAGCGGTAGCGGCGTCCGCCGGGCGTGGTGGCGTCCGGGTCGGGGATGAAGCGCTCGGCTGTCAGCCGTGGCCTCCGGTGGTAGCCGCGCGATACTCCGGTGCCACCGATGAGGATCTCGCCCATCCCGTCGTCCGACTGATCGTCGTCGATGACCAGATGCTCGCCCAGGGGAGGAGTGCCGATCGGTACCGTCGCCAGCTTCTCGCCCGGGGTCACGCGGTACAGCGCCGAGTAGACGGTCGTCTCCGAGGGTCCGTAGGCGTTGTAGAGGTGCCTGCGCGGTTCGGTGGCGGCCCGGCAGAACTGCGCGGGTGCCAGCACGTCGCCGCCGGCCTGCAGGATGCCCACGGCCGAGAGCGCGCCGGGGTCGTGGTCCACCATGAGGTGGAACACGCCGGCGGTCAGGAACATCCAGTCCGGGCGGACGCGGCGCACCTCGTCGGCCAGCTCGCTGATGGACCGGCCTCTGGACATGATGACCAGGCAGCCGCCATGGCACAGCGCACCCCAGATTTCGAAGGCGGCGACGTCGAAGGCGATGGACACGGTCTGCGCCACCCGCTCGCCCGGCGCGACCCCGAGACGTGGCTCGTCCATGAACGCGCAGATGTTGCGGTGCTCGACCATGACTCCCTTGGGCTGCCCGGTGGATCCGGAGGTGTAGACGACGTACACGAGGTTTGCTCCGGTGACTGCGCGCTCCGGCGCGGTTCCCGGAGCCGCCGCCGCGGCGTCGACGTCCTCCGTCGTGAGGGTCCGGATGCATCCGGAGTCATCCTTCATGAACTGCTGGCGTGCCAACGGATACTCCGGATCGACCGGAACGTAGCAGCCACCGGCCTTCAGGATCGCCAGGAACGAGACGATGACGCGGTAGCCGCGAGGCATCTGGACGGCCACCGCGTCCTCGACCTCGACGCCGTCGTCGATCAGCCGTGCCGCGAGGGCTGCGGCCAGCGCGTCCAACTGGGCATACGTCAGCCTCGTGTCGCCATCGATCACCGCCAACGCGTTCGGCTGCCGGCTCGCCCAGTACTCGAAGCGGCGGTGAACGAGCTTCTCCGTCTGCACGGTGTCTCCATTCCCGGATCGCGGCTGTCGTCAGCGTCCGGCAGCCGGCCATGCCGGACAACGCGTCCGAAGGATTCCGGAAGGCCGGCCGATTCACGGCCAGGCGGCAAAGGAATGCGGAAGCATCCACGACAGATCGCATGCGTCGCGCGCACCGCCGGGGAAACGTTGGTCATGACGGAGCGCGGAGGTGGAGATGGGCCGTGGCTGGGTGGTGGTGGTCACGGGCGCGGGTTCGGGCATCGGGCGGGCCGTTGCGGAGCAACTGGTCGCCGCGGGGGAGACGGTCGTGGCTATCGGCCGGCGGGCGGCGCCGCTGGCGTCGCTGAGTGCCGGGGGACCGGATCGGGGTGTGGTGGTACCGATGGCGATGGACGTCACCGAGCCGACCGCTCCGGCACGCCTGCGGGGTCTGGTAAGGGACCGCTTCGCCCGCCTGGACGGTCTGGTCAACTGCGCCGGACTGGCTCGCTTCGCTGCGCTGGAGTCGGCCGACCTCGACGATCTCGACCGCATGCTGGCGGTCAACCTGCGGGCGCCGGCGGCGCTGATCCAGGCCCTGCTGCCCGCACTGGTCGAGGCACGTGGCAGCGTCGTCAACGTCACCTCGGTGGGCGGCGTGCTGACGATGCCCGGACGTTCGCTGTACGGGGCGAGCAAGGCCGCGATCAACAGCCTCACCCGATCGCTGGCGCGCGAGCTGGCGCCGGGGGTGCGCGTGAACGCGGTCGTGCCCGGCCCCGTCGACACACCCATGTACGACGACCTGGGGCTCGGCCCCGAGGACACCGAATCCCTGCGCACGGGGCTGCTGCGGAACACACCGATGGCCCGGTTCGGCCGGCCCGACGAGGTGGCCAAGTGGGTCTGCGCCCTGCTCGACCCGCACCTGTCGGGCTGGGTCACGGGGGCCCTCCTCACCGTCGACGGTGGACGCAGCGCGTGAGCCATGAAGGAGAGGGAAGACCGCCGATGACCACGCTGGCACAGCACCAGCCTCGGTATCCTGTCGAACAGGTTCCCGAGTCCAGCCTGCACGCGGTGTTCCGGGCCGCCCAGCGTTGGACCTACCTCCACGGGCGAGAAGCCAACGGTCTGCACGTGGGCGAGCCCGCGTTCGGCATGCCTCCGGTCGCGGTCGAGGCGATGTACCGGGCGATGCGCGCCGGCGCCTGCACCTACACCAGCGCCGAGGGGATGCCGGAGCTGCGCGAGGCGCTGGTCGCCAAACTCGCCACGCAGCGCGTCGAGACCACGGTCGACCGGGTGTTCGTCACCCCCGGGTCGTGCCAGGGACTGATGGCCGTCGGCACCGCCATCCACACGCCGGGGGCGGCGTGGATGATTCCTCAGGTGCACTGGCCGATCTACCGCCAGCAGGCCGTCCTCAACGGGTACGACATCGTCGGCTATCCGCTCGGCGCGCACTACACCCTCGACGTGGCGGCCATCGAGCGGGCGGCCACCCCGGCCACCCGAGCGATCGTGGTGAACACGCCGGCCAACCCGACCGGTGCCGTCGCCGATTCCGCGACCCTGCGCGAGCTGCTGGACCTGGCCAATGAACGGGACTGGATCGTCATCAGCGACGAGGCGTACGAGGACTTCATCTACGACGGCACCCACGTGTCGCTGGCGTCGTTCGAGGCCGAGGTGGAGCCGCGGTACCGGCGGGTCTTCTCGGCCTTCACCTTCTCGAAGTGCCATGCCATGACCGGATGCCGGGTGGGGTACGTCGTCGCGCCAAACGACGAGCTCGCGGCCCTGCTGAGGAAGGTCCAGGAGGGATCGATCATCGCGCCGCCGACGCCGTCACAGGTCGGCGCCCTCGCCGCTCTGGGGGCGACCGACGCGGTCAGCGCCAACGTCGCCGCGGTGCGCACGTCGCGCGACGCGGTCGCGGGTGACCTCATGGCCGCGGGTCTCATCGACACCGCGCCGGCCGGCGGCTGGTACGCCCTGCTGGACGTGTCGTCCTCGGGGCATGCCGCCGAGCGTTTCGCCGCCCGGCTGCTGGCCGACCACGGTGTGGCGGTGACACCGGCGGCGGCCTTCGCGATGCCCGGCGACGCGAGCACGCGCAGCGTGGTGCGGATCTCCCTGGCCGGCGACCGCACCCGGCTCCTCGAAGGCGTCGCCACGCTCGTGCGCGCGTGCCGGGAGTGGGCCGCCGAACTCCCGACGGAACGCCTGTCATGAGCGAGCTGACGTACGCGAACTACATCCGCGTGTCGGAGCTGCTGCACCTGCAGGAGCCACGTTCGCGGACCGAGGCGCCGCTGACCCGGGTCTGCGAACACTTCTTCATCGTCACGCACCAGGCCAGCGAGCTGTGGTTGTCCCAGGTGCTGCTGGATCTCGACGAGGCCGGCCTGGCCCTCATCGAAGGACGGTACCTGGACGCGGAGGAGTGCCTGGAGCGGTCAGCCGTGGTGCTGGACGTGCTGGCGGCCAACCTCGAGGTCCTGGCGACCATGCGCCCCGGCCGGTTCGCCCGCTTCCGGGGCAACCTCGGCCGCGCGAGCGGGGCCCAGTCCATCCAGTTCGCGCAGCTCGACCGGCGACTGGGCCTGGGACGAAACGGCGACGGCCCGCTGTTCGAGGCGCTCGTGTCCGCCTGCGAGCGCCAAGGCGTGACGCTCGCCGGACTCCTGCGCCCCGGAACGCCGGACCACCCGGAACTCGCCCGGGTCGTCCTGTCGATGCTGGACGTGTCGCGCAAGACGTGGAAGTGGAAGGTGATGCACCTGGAGCTGGCGGCCAAGATGCTGGGGCACAGCAAGGCCGGTACCGGCGGCACGTCCGGAACGAGGTACCTGGCCGGCCGCCTGGCCATGCCCTTCGAGAAGCTGTGGGAAGCCGTGTCGGCCATCCATCACAACGCCACATGAGGCGGCGCGCACGCGCGTTGTCTGCGCGGTGAGCGGCGGGTTGCCCGACCGGGCGACCCGCCGCTCATCCGTCGCGGTCGAACCCGGTCACACCCCGAGGGTCTGCAGCGCACACCTGGTCCGGAGCATCGTCTCCGCGAAGCGCGAGGGTTCCATCGCGCAGGTCAGCCGCGCCTCCAGGAGCTCGGCGCCGCGCCCGTGCATCAGCCGTGGATCGGCGGCGAAGGTGCTGAGGGGGTAGCAGGTGACCTGCTGGGTGAACAGGCGCGTGCACCTGCCCCGGTCGTCCCGCAACGTCGGGCCCGTCCGCAGGCCGACCGTGCAGTTGAAGCGTCCCGGCTGCTTCGAGTCCCATACCCAGTAGTCCTGCAGCACGTCCCTGGCGACGTCGAAGTTCGCCTCGACCGTCGCCCGCATCCGGCGCAGGTCCTCGGCGTGCGCGCGGTCGGCCTCGGTCGCGCCGGCGGTCGCCGCGTGCAGGCGGGCCGAGCAGTTCAGGTCGGCCGCCGCGGCCGTAGCCAGCAGCAGTGGTGGACAGCCGCCCAACGCGGATATCGAGTGGCTGGCGACGATCCCGGCGGCGGCGAGCAGGTAGCCGGCACGCAGTCCGCTGATCGCCCGGCGCTTGGACAGGCTGTCGACGACCAGGCACTGGCCGGCGTCGATCCACTCTCCCATCCGGGGGCAGGTCCCGTTGGCCATCGGGCTTCCCGGCAGGCTGCTGTCGGACAGTATCTTGTCCACGAGCACGCCACACCCCCGCGCGATGGCCGCCGAGCCGATCGCTTCCAGCTCGTCATCGCGGTACATCACGCCGGTCGGGTTGTTCGGCGACGTCATCACCAGCACGTCGGGTTGGTACCGGGTGAGCGCGTCCAGCACCTCCGCCGCCGACGGCACCAAGGAACGTTCGTCGGTGGACCACAGCTCGCGGAAGCTGAAGCCTTCCGTGAGCAGAGCCTGGAACACCAGCGGCACCTGGGGTCCGAGGACCAGCGCCGTCCGCCTACCCTGTGGGCGCAATGCCCGGAGCGCGACCTGGAGCCCTTCGTGGGCGCCGTAGGTGATGGCCACGTTCTCGTGGGTGAGCCGCCAGCCGTTGACGGTGTTCTCGTAGTTGACGACGGCGTCGCGGAGCGAGGTGTCGCCGAGCGGGCCGCTGTAGGTGTTGATTTCCCAGTAGTTGTCCGGCCCGAAGCTGTGCAGCGCGTCGGTGAACAGGCGTGGCGGCTTCAGCTGGTTGGTGCCGGAGGAGAACTCGTACTGCCCGGCACGCATGCCGTGCGCGTTGACGTACAACGAGTTGTCCAGCCAGTAGTACAGGGTGGATGGCCAGTCGATGTGACTGATCTCGCGGCCGAGCACGAGCTCGAACCCGGGCCATGACGGGGCGGCGGACCTCGCGCGCCCGCCGCCGTCCGCGGACTCCGTCCACCGGGTACCCGGTTCGCGCGCCTGGGTTGCCATGCGGCCATCCGAGTCGCGCACTACCGCTCTCCTCTCCGCCGGGATCGCCGGCCAGCGGTACCGGTCGGGAACATGCCTCATCGTGCACGACAAGTGTCTGCGCCCGGAGGTTCAGGGGAGGAGGGATCTGTTCAAAGTCTGTTCCTGCCAGGGCTGTGTCCAGCACCGTCGTTAGCCTTTTCGGGAGAAGTGGCCGTGCGAGGTCGTGCGCGCCAACGCCCGAGACCGGGACGTGGTGGGCGCAAGGAGGAGACATGACGGCACATCGTGGGTACCGCGTCTTACTGTGCATCGCGGCGGCGCTCGCCGTCGCCGGGTCCGCCGTGACCACCGGGCCGGCCGCCGCCGAGTCGAAGACGAGCGGAGTGAGCTGGGTCGACTGCGGCGATGGTTTCCAGTGCGCGCACGTCGAGGTGCCGCTCGACTACGCCAGGCCGGCGGCGACCAGGATTCACGTCGGGCTGACCAAGCTGCCCGCCAAAGGCGGGACGGGCAAGGGCTCCGTCCTGGTGAACGCCGGCACTCAGGCCGGCGGTGGCGGCGCCTACGTCCGTGGCTCCGCGGCTGCCTTCGCCGAGATCAACCGGGACTTCGACGTCATCGGTCTGGATACCCGCGGGGTCGGCGTCAGCGACCCGCTGGTCCACTGCACCACCTTCGAGGAGAACCGGGAGATCGAGGCTCCCCTGTCCGCCGCGCAGACCGTCGCGGACCGTCCCACGCGGGTGCGGGAAGCCACCCAGCTCGCCGCGAAGTGCCAGGAGCGCAGTGGCGACCTGTTGCCGTACCTCAGCAGCACCACGTCCGCGCGCGACCTCGACCGCGTCCGGATCGCCCTCGGCGAGCAACGGATCCGCTTCGCCGGGCTCTCGGCCGGCGCGATCCTGGGCCAGAACTACCTGGCCATGTTCCCGGACCGGGTGGCGGCCATGGTGCTCGACTCTCCACTCGACCCCCACCAGTTCATCAACGACGCGTTCGGCTTCGACATCGACCAGATGGCGGCCACGGAACACACCATGGGCACCTTCTTCCACTGGTGTCAGACCACCCCGGCGCTGTGCGCGTTCGGTGCCGGCGATCCGCGTTCCGCCTTCACCCGGCTGCTGGCCAAGACCAGGCAGAACCGGCTGGACAACCCGGGTCGGTGGGACATCGTCACCGACGGCTCCCTGGTCGACTTCATCAGCGGCGCCATGCTCTTCCCCCAGCTGTGGCCCGGGGTCAGCCAGCAGCTCGCGGCGATGGCCGCGCAGCCGCTGCCCACGATGCCGCTACCCAGCGGCGACGACCGCGGGTTCGCCGAGTACTACTCGCAGACCTGCCTCGACCGGACGTTCCCGACCTCGCTCGCGGCCTACGACCGGCAGCTGCGCAGGTCCATCCAGGCAGCTCCCATTCTGGGCGGCCGCTACGGCTACGCCGAGTTCAAGTGCCGGCAGTGGCCGGCACACGCCGTGGAACGCCGGACCGGTTCCTGGCTCAACCCCGGCAAGCGCCCGGTCCTCGTGCTGACCGCCACCGACGACCCGCTCGCGCCGCATCGAGGCTCCCTTCGGGTGGCGCACCGCCTGCAGGCCGGCCTGGTCGTACTGCGCTCCAGTGGCCACCTGCAGCTGGGACGGACCGCGTGTGCGGACAGCAAGGTGGCCGAGTTCCTCCGCACGGCGACGGCGCCGAGGCACACCTCCTGCTCGGTGCCCCTGCCCGGTCATTAGCACGGTGCCAACACGCACGTACGTGGAGGTGGAACATGACTACCGCCGTCGACCAGCACCCGCTGTTCACGCGCCAGTTCATCAACGATCCGTACCCGGTCTACGCCCACCTGCGTGACGGGGAGCCGGTGTCGCGGGCGCCGTCACCGCACGGCTTCGACATGTGGACGCTGGCCAGGTACGACGATGTGAAAGCGTCATTGACCGATCCGCTGTTGAGCCGCGACCTGCGGCGCGCGCCGCCCGGGGTGGTGGCCTACACCGGAGGCAGCGACCTGTTGACCAACAAGAATCTGCTGTCGGTCGATCCGCCGGACCACACCCGGATGCGCAGGCTCGTCCAGTCCGCGTTCACCGGGCGCCGGGTCAAGGAGCTGGAGGGCTGGATCGAGGACCTCGTCCAGCGCCTGCTCGAAGGGATGCAGGGGCGCGAACAGGTGGACCTCGTGCACGCCTTCGGGTTCGCGTTGCCGCTGACGGTGATCTGCCGGCTGATGGGCATCCCGATCGCCGACCGGCCCAACTTCCGGCGGTGGATGGACGGGCTGGTGATGTCGGTCGCCGGCAGCGCGGCCAGGGACCGGCTGCGCGAGTCACAGCGGAACCTGGCGATCTACTGCCAGGACCTGATCCGGCGCAAGCGCCTCGAGCCCGACGACGACCTGATGAGCGCCCTGGTCCACGCGCTGGACGAGCAGGATGCCCTCACCGAGGAGGAACTGGTCGGGGTGACCTTCCACCTCCTCATCGCCGGCCATGAGACGACCGTCGGCCTGCTGACGAGCAGCGCAATGCTGCTCATCTGCCACCGCGACCAGCGCGCCAAGGTCGAGGCGGATCCTTCGTTGTGGCCGGCCGCGGTGGACGAGATGATGCGGTTCGAGTCTCCGCTCGGGGTCTCGCTGGCCATCGCCACGGAGGACGTCACCTACAGCGGCACCACGATTCCGCGTGGCGAGGTGGTGGCCAGCCTCCTCGCCTCCGCCAACCGCGACCCGCGGCGCTTCGACGAGGCGGATCACTTCGAGGTCACCCGCGCGGACAACGCGCACCTCGGCTTCGGCGCCGGCATCCATCGGTGCGTCGGAGCGCTGCTGGCTCTCACGGAGGCGAGGATCGCCCTGCCCGCCCTGCTGGAGCGCTTCCCCGACGTGACGCTGGCCGTGCCGCAGCAGGACCTCAAGTGGATGCCGACGCCGCTGTTCCGGCAGCTGCAACAGTTGCCGGTCCGGTTGGCCGGCTGACGGTCGTCCCGCCGGCGACCGCACAGGTCTGGGACAGAATCGTTGCCGGTGCGGCACGGTCCGGGAAGAGTTGCAGGCAGTCGGGGCACCAGGTGCCACCATCGGAATCTTCTGGGCGGTTCGCTGATGACCACACCCGCGGTTGACATGTTCGCGCAGCGGCAGGCCGAACGGCTGGTCGACCTTCCGTCGAAGTTCGCGCGGTTCGCGTCCGAGCATCCCGATGCGGTCGCCCTGCGGTGGAGTGGCCAACCCTGGTCGTTCGCGACGCTCGCCGCGCGCGCCGGGCGGTACGCGGCGCTGCTGTCCGAACGGGTCCGACCGGGGGGCTGGGTGGCGTGGTGCGCCAGCCGCAGCCCGGAGGTGGTCGCGATGATCCTGGGCGCCTTCGCCGCGGGACGCGCGGTGGTGCCGGTCGAGCCCGAGCATCCGGTGTCCCGGCTCCGCCTGACCCTGGAGGACGCGGGTCCGGCCCTGCTGGTGACCGACCACACCGCCGCGCGCGAGCTGACCCTCGGGTACGAGGCCGACAAGGCACTCCTCGACGAGCTGGCCGCCGAGGCGGTGCTGTACGACGCGGGTGCGTTGCCGTCGCCGGACCTGACGGACGTCGCGTACGTCATCTACACCTCCGGTTCGACCGGCGGTCCCAAGGGGGTCATGGTCCAGCACCGGCAGCTCGCCCAGCTCGGCCACGCCGTCGACACGAGTGAGCCGGTCGTCGGCGCGGGGAACACCGTGCTGTCGGTGGCCAGCCTGGCCTTCGACATGATGGTGATCGACATCTTCGTGGCTCTGGCCAACGGGGCGACGGTGGTGCTGCCGCCCGGTGGCAACCGGCAACGCGAGCCGATGAGCCTGCTGGCGGCCATCGAGACCCATGGGGTCGACACCGTCTACGCCACGCCCTCGTTGCTGCAGATGCTGGTGCTGGCCGGGCTGGGTACGGAAGGCCGCCGCCGCGTCCGGGTCATCACCGGCGGCGAGGCGATGAGCCGCGGGCTGGCCGCCGCGTTGCTGGCGCGCTGCTCCTCGGTCTACCAGGGCTATGGGCCCACCGAGACGACCGTCCTGTGCTCCTATCATCGCGTGGTCCACCCCGGCTACCTTCCGCTGGGCAAGCCGAGTCCCGGAACGTCGTTCTACCCGGTCGACGAGCACCTCACCGTCGTACCGCTGAATGTGCGTGCCGAGTTGGGCATCGGCGGATCGATGGTGGCGGCCGGCTACCACAACCGGGCCCGGCTGACGGCCGAGCGGTTCCGCCCCGATCCCTACGCCGACGTCGCGGGGTCCCGGTGCTACCTGAGCGGCGACCTGGTCCGGGTGGACAACGCGGGTGGGGCCATCTTCGCCGGCCGCCAGGACACCCAGGTCAAGATCCGGGGGCACCGGGTCGAACTCGGCGAGGTCGAGGCCGCGGTGTTGCGCCAACCCGGCGTGCGGCAGTGCGTGGCGGCCACCGGTGAGGATGCCGCGGGCAACACCGAGCTGATCGCCTACGTGGTCGGTGAGGACGACCCGGCCGCGCTGCGGGCCAAGCTGCTCGACGTCCTGCCCGCCTCGATGGTGCCCACCCGCTTCCTCGTCGTGGACACCATCCCGTTGACCGCGAACGGCAAGCCCGATCGCCAGGCGCTGGGCAAGGTCGACGCACCCGCGACCCCAGCGGAGGAGGACGCTCCCGCCACCGAGCTGGAGACCCGGATCTCGCACCTGTGGGGCGAGGTCCTCGGCGCCGCGAGCGTGGGCGTCAACGAGGGGTTCTTCGACCTGGGCGGCCATTCGCTGCTGGCGATGGAGATCGTCGCGCGGATCCGGGCGGATTTCGGTGTTGACCTTCCGGTGTGGGAGCTGTTCTCGGTCCCGACGGTACGGGCCTGGGCGGCCGCGCTGGAGGAGGCGATGCGGGCCGGCTCGGACACCGACTCCGACGTCAAGTCCGCACCTGTCACGTTCGCGCAGGCGGCACTCTGCATCGCCGAGCAGGTCGTGCCCGGCGTGACGTCGCCCGGATTCGTGGTCGGCGTGGCGGTGGAGGGCGACCTCGACGTGGGGGAGCTGCTGGCCGCCCTGGACAAGGTGATGGCCCGCCACGACATGCTGCGCACCCGCTTCGAGTTGCGCGGGGTGGACTCCGTGCAGATCGTGGAGCCGTTCGCGGAGCTCGACTTCGACGAGGCGGTGTGCCGCGACGGGGCGGGGACGGCAGCCACGCTGCGGCGGTGGGCGCAGCGTCCCTTTGATCTGTCCACCGGCCCGCTGTTCCGTGCCCTCCTCGTCGAGGAGGCCGGGGCGGCGCGGACCCTGCACCTGTGCTTCCACGATGCGATCTGCGACGCGGCGTCGGCGCGCATCGTCGGGTCCGACATCGCGGCGGCCTACGGCGCCGCCGGGCAGTCCGGGGAAGCCGCCGGTCGCCTGGCATTCGCCGGACTCGCCCGTGCGCAGCGCGGTCAGGGCGCCGGCGCGGCAGCGGCCGAGCTGGTCGGTCAGTGGCGCGCGCGGCTGCCGAAGGTGCCGACCGGATCCGGCGGTACGACGGACTACCGGACGTTGACCCGCCAGATGGTGCTTTCGGCGGCACAGAACGCGCGGTTGCACGAGCAGGCCGCGCACCACGGTGTCGACATCGCCGCCATCCTGCTCGACCGGCTGCGGGCCGCCACCGGCGCACGCGTCGGTGGGCTCCTGCTCAGCGGTCGCGGTGAGGGTGTGGAAGCCATGGTCGGCCCACTCGCCGCCACGTTGCTAGTTCCGTTCACCGGCACCGGTGTCGACGCCCTGCGCGCGGACATCGCCTGGGCCCTGGAGCACGCCGTTCCCGCCGAGATGCTCGGTCTCCAGTTGCAGGGCGGCGAGCGGATCCTGGCGGTCCCGCAGGTGGCGGTCGCGGTCCGCGCTCCCGACGCTCCGGTCACCAGCACCGACCAGCGGCTGGTGCTGCGGCCTCGGTACACCGGCTGGCCGGACGGGCCCTCGCCGGCGCGCACCGGCGTGGCCCTCTCCGTGGAGATCGCCGATCAGCCTGACGGCGAGTGCCCGATGCTCGTGCAGTACCGCCCGGACGCCCTCGATGAAGCGGTGCTCGCCGGCCTGCTCGACGGCTGACCCCCGGCACCGACCAGCTCCGGACATGACCGTGGCCACCACCCGGGAGGGTGGTGGCCACGACGCGTCGCTCAGCCGGCGTGGTCGTCCAGCCGGAAGACGCTGATCTGCCGGGAGCTGTCGCGGGTGTACGGGCTCTTGTCCCAGTTGCCGTAGCGGCGTTCGAGGCGCAGGCCGGCCAGCTTGGCCATCAGGTCGAGCTCGCTGGGCCAGAAGTAGCGCATCATCAAGGGGAACATCTGGATGCCGTGCTCGGACACGATGATGGTCTGCGTCCGGATCCGTTGCGTGGCACGGTCGTGCATGGCCGCTTCGATGAAGACCCGGTGGCGTTCGACGCTTCCGGTGTTGAGGGTACGACCCGAGCTGTCGGACCGGGCGAGGTCCGGCAGGTCGGTTTCGACGACGAGCGTCCCGTCCGGGCTCAGGTGCCGGGCGGCCAACTGGATGGCGCGGAGCTGTTCGTCCTGGGTGACCACGCAGAAGAGCGAGTTGAACACCGCGTAGACCAGGCTGAACTTGTCGTCGACCGGCATCTCGGTGAAGCTTCCGAGGACGACCCGGACCTTGGCCCCGTCGCTGCGGCTGCGGAGCCTGGCGAGCATCCCGGCGGAGTTGTCCAGGCCGGTGACGTCGAACCCGCGCAGGGACAGCGGACAGGCGATCCGTCCGGTGCCCACGCCGAGCTCGAGGACCAGCCCGTCGCCCGCGTGCGCGGCGAGGAAGTCCACGGCCTGCGCGGTGTCCGGCAGCGCGGCGGTGAGTTCGTCGTAGTAGGGCGCTACGTGGTCGTAGTCGGTGGCTGAGGAAGTCACGGGAGTCCTTGGGTCGTCGGGGGAGGAATTTCCTTACGCCGCCGGCCGGTGGCGAGGAAGGCCTGGAACGTCGGTTCCGTCAACCGCGGTGCGGCCCCGCCGTGCGCGGTCAGGAGCGCCTCGGTGCGGGGGGAGTGCAGGTCCGCCTGTGCTTCGCCGGGAAGCCCCGCCTTGGGGATCACCGAGGCGATGGCCTGCACGGCTCGCGAACCCCGGTCCGCCTGCTGGCGCAGGCGTTCCCGCCACTGCGCGAACCCCATCGCCGGCAGGTGGTAGCCGGCCCTGCGCAGCCAGCTGAAGATGTCGGCGTAGGTGACCTGCCCGGCCGGCAGGACCTGGTACGGCCGGTACTGCGGCGACGGCAGCGCGGTGAGCGTGATACTCGCCCGCGCCACGAGGTCGACCGGCAGCCAGCTCGTCGGCGCCCGCATGAGCGGTACCGCCCCGATCTCGAGGCACGCGCAGACCACCAACCACGCGTAGTCGTTGGGGTTCGAGACGCCGGTACGGGAGTGGCCGGCCAGCGCGCCGAGCCGCAGGGTCCGCACGTCGAGTCCGCGCACGGACGCCTGCTCGACCAGGCGCTCGGCGATCCACTTGCTCCGCGTGTACCCCGTCGTCATGGCCGCGAAGGCCCCGAGCGGAGCGGGATCGTCGAGCTCCTCCCCGTTGCGGGAGTTGATGTCGATGGTCGACAGGGTGGAGACGTGGCACATCCGCTTCGGGCGGCCGGTGCCGGCCAGGCGCAGCATCTCGACGGTGCCACCCACGTTGGCGGCCTGCACCTGCTCGAACGGGAAGGCCAGGTTGACGAAGGCGCCGCTGTGGTAGATGAGGGAGATGTCGTTGCGCAGCAGCTCGGCGTCCGGCGGGGACACTCCCGCCGCGGGTAGGGAGAGGTCGCCGGCGATCGCGTGGACGCGGTCCGCCCAGTCGTCGGTCCACAGCTCCATCTCGGTGAGCGCCAGCCGCAGCCGCTTCTCGGGCGGGCCGGGCTCCGGGCGCACGAGGCAGTACACGTGCCGGTCCGGCCGCTCGGCCATCAGCTCGCTCACCAGTGCGCTTCCGAGGAATCCGGTCGCCCCGGTCACCAGTACCGCCCCGGAGTCCGGGTCCGCCGCACCCGACGCCTGGATGTCCTCGGGCAGCCGCAGGTACGCCCGGTACGCCTCCGGGACCGCGTCGGTCACCACCGCTCGTCCCAGGCGTCGGCGCTCGGCGTCGTGACGGGAGCCGGGTGGACCTCCGGAGCGGAGCGCCGTTCGGGATCGGGCCGGTGGTCCTCGGAGACCGGCGCGGTCAACGCCAGGGTGAGGAGCCGTTGCAGGTCCTCACCGCTGAACAGAGGTGGGATGGCGGTACGCACGACGTTCCTTTCGCAGCAGGGTTACGGCGGGCGGCTCACCGCGAGCTCACGGGGTCGCCCGCGGTCCGGTGGGCCGGGGCCACCGCGGCGGCGCCGTCGGTGACCACGTGCCCGAGCGCGTCGACGACATCGTGGAGGATCCGTTCGACGGTGGCCGCATCCCACAGGCTCGCCCGGTACTTCATGGTGAGTTCGAGTCGTCCCGCGGCGCTCATCACCGACAGCTCCAGGTCGGTACTTGCCGACTCGTGCGGCACGATCGCGCCGCCGTCGATGCGACAGCCGTCGAGGTGAAGGCCGGTGCGGTCGGAGAACACGTTGAGCACGAGGTACCGGCCCTGATCGCTCGCGATGACGTTCTGCTGCCCCACGCTGGCCAGGGCGGCGCTGACCGGTACCGACTGGTTGGCGTAGGCGTCCAGGGTCACCCGCCGGCTCTGCGCGACCAGCTCGTCCCAGGTGAGCTCCGGAGCCACCCGGAACCGCAGGGTGACCAGGTTGACGAAGGTACCCATCACTCGGGCGTCGGCTTCGTCGCGGCGGTTCTCCACGGGTGACATGAAGCTGACGTCATCGGTGCCGGACCAGGCTCGGGCGGTGGCGGCCACCGCGGCGGCCACGACGACGAAGAGGGTCGTCCCGTTCGCCGTCAGGTACTCGTCGATCCGCCGGACCAGCTCGGGTGGCACGTGGGAGCTCGCGGCCGCCCCGCAGAAGTCGACGTGGTCCGGCCGGGGGTGGTCGGGCCGGAACTCCGCGGCTCGCATGCCCTGCAGCTGCTCGCGCCAGTACGCCAGCCCGGCCCGCGCCCGGGCGGAGTCCCGCCACGCCACGTCACGCAGGATCGCCCGCCGGTATCCCTCGGGGCTGGCCAGCGCGGGCGCGACGCCGCTCACGCGCTCCCGGTAGAACGCGCTGACCTCCGGCAGCATCACCCGGGTCACGCCCCAGTAGTCCATGACCAGGTGGTGGTAGGAGAGCAGGATCTCGAACTCGTCGGCGCCGGTGCAGGCGACCGCGCACCGGAGAAGGGGTGCCTGGCTGATGTCGAACCCGGTGGTGCTCTCCTGCTTCGCCAGGCGCAGCGCGCCTTCGGCGTCGGTACGGTGGACGCTGATCCGCGCGGGGGCGTGCGCGTGGACGTGCCGTACCGGGTTCATGTTCTCGTCGGTCCCGTAGCTGGTCCGCAGGATCTCCTGACGATCGATGATCTGGTTCACCGCGTACTCGAGCGCGGCCACGTCGAGCCGACCGGACCCGTGGATCCGCAGGGTGAGCGTGTTGACCGAACTGCCGGGCGCGAACTGCTCCATCAGCCAGAAGGGTTGTTCGTGGCCGGACAGGTACCCGACGGAACCGGGGTCGTCGGTGTCGGCGTCCGGAGGCGACTGCTCCCCGAGACCGGCCAACTCGCTGTCGGACAGGCTCTCCAGCCGCTCCAGGACCTGGTCCACCTCGGGGAACTGGGCTTCGAGCTCGCCGGCCAGGTCGGACAGCACGGGATGCTCGAAGACGATCAGCAGGGGTACGTCGACGCCGAACTCGTCGCCCAGCCGCTGCACGAGGCGGGCGGCGAGCATGGAATGGCCGCCGGCCACGAAGAAGTCGTCGTCCGGCGCGGCCTCCGGGTCCTCCAACAGCTCGCGGCACACGTCGACCACGTGCCGCTCGACCCGGGAGCCGCGCGAGGCCACCGATTCCCGGGCGGCCTGCCGCTCGTCCGGGCGGCGCCAGCGGAGGCGGCCGTCGGCCAGCCGGCGGACCCGTACTCCGGGAATCGGCTGGCCGTCCACCAGCAGGTCCGCCTCCACGCCGACCGGCGCCGCCAGCCCGCCGGGCTCGCGCAGCTCCGGCTCGCCCGAGACCGTCGCGACGAAGCCGTCCTCGCCGAGGACGCACCAGGCTCCCTCCGGGCCGACCACCCGCGCCGACTGCGGCCCGGCGGTCGCCGGGCCGATCAGAGCGGCCGGGACCGGTGCCGCCGGCCACGGGATGGGAAGCGCGTCGACGGGCAGCCCGGGGTGCTCCAGCGCCTCGTCGATCAGGACACCCAGCTGACCCACGAAGGTCGTGATGGTCTGGTCGTCGTACAGCGAGTCGTCGAACTCGGCGGAGCCGATGATGTCGTCACCCGCCCACTCCAGGTTGACGAGGAGGTCCACCCGCGCCCGACTCCGCGGCAGTCGGGCCGGATGGAGCCCGCAGCCTTCCAGCACATCCGACCGGAAGCTTAGCGGGGGTGCGTTGAACACGATCTGCACCAGCGGCGAGCGGCTGGGGTCGCGCGTGGTGATGACTTCGCTGACCACCCGGCTGAAGGGAACGAACTGGGCGCCGGCCATGTCGAAGGTCGTCCGGCGGGCATCGTCGAGAAGGTCGGCGAAGGTGGTCGTCGCCCGGATACTCGCGCGCACCGGGACGAAGCAGGCCAGCGGTCCGATGACGTCCTCGAAGCCGTCCGGGCGACCGCTGCTGCCGACCCCGAAGATCATCTCGTCCAGGCGGGTGTAGCGCCGCAGCAACGCGGTCATGCCGGCCAGCAGCACGTGGAACGGGGTGACGCGGTGCTCGGCGGCGAAGGCACGCAGGCGCTTCACGATGCCCGCCGGGAAGGCGGCCTCGGTCAGCCGGCCGTGCGTGCTCCGGACCGGGCCGCGGGGCCGGTCGGCGGGGAGTTCGGCGCTGCGGGCGCCACCGGCGGCGGTCAGTCGCGCCACGACCTGCGGCAGCAGGTCGTCGACGAGGCGGCGATGCTCCTCGCTCGCCGCCCAGGCGATGTAGTCCGAGTAGGTCCGCTCGACCGGAGGCAGGTCCGGCTCCCGGCCGGCCAGGAGCGCCGAGTACACCTGGCTGAGTTCCTCGAAGAGCAGCCCGATCGAGCCGACGTCGATGATGGCGTGGTGGAACCCGATGACCAGCAGGTGCCGCCCGGTGCCGACGCGGGCCAACCCGAACCGGACCGGCGGCCGCACGGTGATGTCGTAGGTCTGCTGGACCAGGTCGGTACCCCACGCCAGGGCTTCCTGCTCGGTGGCGCGCTCGACGGTCACGAAGGACAGGTCGGCCTCGGGCACGGCCCGCAGCCGCAGATCCGCGTCCTGGACGTCGAACACGTAGCGCAGGACCTCGTGGCGCTCGGCCAGCCTGCGCCAGGCCGCGTCCAGCACGTCGGCGCGCAGGTCGCCGTCGATCCAGAAGGCGATGTCCTCGTTGTAGATGCTGGCGCCCGGATCGATCCGGTCGACCACCCACATCTGCTTCTGGACGGCCGCGGCGGACCGGAACGGCGTGGTCGTCACGTGCCACCTCCTTTCCGAGTAGCCTGCGCGCGCGACGTGCCGGGCATTTCGACGCTACGCACTCCGCTGAGGTGCCACAGCAGGTACGACAAGAGCCTGAAAGACCCCGCCGATTCCTTTCCCCAACCTGTTACGCCGTCGGGGCGGGAGATTCCCGCGCGGGTAGGTTGCCGCCGTGGCTAGAGAACGAGACCCGCGCAAATGGCTCTTCCGGCGGCCACCGGAAGGAGCGGCGGCGATGGTGTTCTGCTTTCCCTACGCCGGCGCCGGTGCGTCGTCGTACCGCCGCTGGCCGCAGCTCATCAAGGCCGGCGCCGTGGCCGCGCTGCAACCACCCGGCCGGGAGAACCGGTTCGCCGAGCCGTCCTTCGAGACCCATCGCGAGTACGCCGCCGATCTCGGCGCCTTCCTCGCCGGCTACCAGGATCGTGAGCACGTCTTCTTCGCCCACTGCGGGGGTGTCCCGTTCGCGCTGGAGACGATCCTGTGGCTGGTCGACCACGGGTACCCGGGACCGCGCAAGCTCGTCGCCTCGTCGTGGGGTCCACCGCACCTCGACCTCTACGGCGGGCTGAACAAGGTCGACATCGAGGACCACGACTTCGTCGGGGAGATCCAGGCGGTACAGGCGGGACTGGGCAACGACGCGATGCCGGTCGAGCTGGCCAAGCTCGGGGCGGCCGTCCTGAAGCAGGAGGTCATCGTTCACCGCCCGTGGCTCTACGACACCAGCCGGCGGGTGCCGTGCCCGGTCACCGCGTTGGCGTGGTCGGCGGACGACGTCGTACCGCCGGCCGAGGCGGTCGATCCGGCGTGGCAGGAATGCGCCGACACCGAGTTCCGCACGCTCCCGGGCAGCCACTGGGCATTCGCCTCCTGCCCCGATGACCTGCAGGACCTCCTCGCCGAGTGATTCGCCGAGTGAGGTGGCCAGCCGGGCTCAGCCTCCCCGGAGGAAGTCGCTCAGGTCGCTTGCGGTGGGGTGGAGCAGGATCTCCCGCGCCGACACCGGGCGCCCCAGCTCCCTGCTCAGCTCCCGGGCGGCCCGGGTGGCGAGCAGAGAGTCGCCACCGAGCAGGAAGAAGTTGTCGGCGGGCAGGTACGACTCCACCTTCATGACCCTGGCCAGGACCGAGGTGACCGCGGCGGTCAACCTGTCGTCGCCGCTCCGGGCCACGGCGGCCGGGTGCGGGAGCGACCGCCGGTCGATCTTGTCCCCACGGTTGCGGGGGAGCCGCTCCATGCGCACGAAGGCCGTGGGCACCATGTGCCCGGGGAGGGCTTCGGCCAGCGTGCGGCGCAGCTCGGCATCGGTGACAGATTCGGTCGTCACGAGGTAACCCACCAGCTGAGCGCGGCCGGACGGCGTCTCGACGGCCGCCGCGGCGGCCTCCTTGATCCCGGGGCAGGCCAGCAACGCCCGCTCGACCTCGGCCATCTCGACCCGCATGCCATTGATCTTCACCTGCTCGTCGATGCGGCCGCAGTGCTCGATGACCCCGTCGGCACGCACGCGCACGAGGTCGCCGGTGCGGTAGATGCGGGCGCCCGGCGTCGTCGCCTGCTCATCGGGAAGGAACTTCTCGGCCGTCTTCCGCGCCGAGTGGTAGCCGATGGCGAGCTGCCCGCCGCCCACGAGCAACTCGCCCACGTCGCCGGCCGCGGCCGGCTGGTCGTCGGCGTCGACCACCCGCCACGAGACCCCGGGCCAGATGCGCCCGATCGGCGGCGGGCCGGACCGGTCGATCTCGCTGGCGGTCGCCGACGTGATCCGCCCGTCCCACGGGATGACCGACGACGCGACGATGTTGACCTCGTTCGTCCCGTACCAGTTGCCGATCTCGAAGGGAAGGTCCGGCCGGCCCCACTCGCGGACCCGGTCGCTCCCGGTGAGCATGAGCTGCAGCGGGGACGGCGGCCAGTCGAGCTTCGCCAGCGCCTCCGCGAGCGGGGCGACGGCGAAGAACTGGGTGATCCGCTGGTCGCGGATCCACGCCGCCAACTCCTCCGGGGAGCTCAGGAGCGTCGGGTCGGGCACGCAGAGATGCGCGCCGGCGGCGAGGAACGGCCAGATCACCACGCTGACGGACACGTTGGTGTGCGAGGGGAACAGCCAGGCGCCGCGTTCCTCGCGGGTGATCGCGTGCGAGCTCTGCTGCGTGGCGCTGGCGTACCACCAGGTGCGGTGCGGGACCAGGACCAGCTTGGGTTCCCCGGTCGACCCGGACGTCTGCACCAGGCAGGCGAGGTCCTCGGGTCCCACGTCGGGGAAGTCCACTTCGGGTCGGGCGTCATCCGTCCCGACGCGACGGCCGGCGACGTCCAGGCGGTACCGGGAGCCCTCGAACGGCGGGTCGGTCCGGTCCTCGTGGGTGATCCAGGCCACCGGCCCGGCGACGTCGACGAAACGGGTGAGCCACTGCTTCGGCCCGTCGACGTCCAGCATCAGCGAGGCACCGCCGGCCCGCGATACGGCCAGCAGCGCGACCACGAGCGCGCAGCCGCGCTGCAGGTGGACCGCCACGACCTCGCCCGGGCGCAACCCTTGGCGGACCAGGGCGGCGGCCAGGTCGTCGACGTGGTCCATCAACTGCCGGTAGGTGAGGCTCGTCCATTCGTCCGTGATGGCCGGCGGGTCCGGCGTCTCCACCGCGCGATCGGCGATCGTTCGATGGATCGGGGAGAACTCTGCCACGTCGACTGCTCCCTTTGGCTCAAGTCCCTTTGGCTCAAGCGCCAGCCAGGCGCCGGCGAACGCTGAGCGGACGCATGTCCGTCCACACCCGCTCGACGTGGTCGAGGCAGGCGTCCTTGGTGCCCCTGGTTCCCTCGGCCCGCCAGCCACTCGGCAGCGGCCGGTCGCTGAGCCAGATGGAGTACTGCTCCTCGTCGTTCAGTACGACGAGGTACTCGCGAGTGTCCACGCTTTCAGTCATCGACGCCTCCGCATCGGCACGGGGTTCGTCGTTGCACGGTAGGTCGTCCACCGTGGCCGCCAACCAGGGAACGAAGTATGCGGGACAGATTCGGACATGGACGCGAAAGACCCGTGGCGGCAGCTTCGGCGGTACGCAGAATCGAGGGAGGTCTGCGGTCTACGGAACGGACGTGACGTTGGGCGATTTCCGGTCAGACACCGTGACCGTAGCCGACGCCCACATGCGTGAAGCCATGGCGTCGGCTGTGGTCGGAGACGACTTCTACGGCGAGGATCCCACCGTCGTGGAACTGGAGTGCGCGGTCGCCGCCCTGCTGGGCAAACCGGCCGGGGTGTTCCTGCCGAACGGGACGATGGCGAACACCGTCGCCATGCTCGCGCTCACCGTGGGGGATCAGGTCGTCGCGCATGCCGGCTCCGACATCCACATGTGGGAGGCCCACACGATGGCGAAGGTGGCGCGGCTGCAGACCCTGCCGCTCCCCGGCGACGGTGGGCTGCTGGACCTCGACGCGCTGCGGGCCGCACTCCGGGCGGCCGATCCGCACGCGCCCCGTCCGGGCGTCGTGTGCATCGAGAACACCCACAGCGCGAGCGGGGGGAGGGTCTGGCCGCTCGAGCGGATCGACGCCGTCGCCGACCTGTGCGACGAGTACCGCGTTCCGCTGTTCTGCGACGGTGCGCGCCTGTTCAACGCCACCGTCGCCGCCGGCTACCGCGCCGACGAAGCCACCGCCCGGTGTGCCGCGCTGGCCGTCTCGCTGTACAAGGGCCTGGGTGCGCCGATGGGGTCGGTCCTGTGCGGCGACTCCGCCCTGGTCGCCGAGGCACGTATCCTGCGGCGCACCCTCGGATGCACCTTCCGCCAGGTCGGACACCTCGCCGCCGCCGGCCTGGTGGCGCTGGGGAACATCCCTACGCTGGCGCACGACCACCGGCTGGCCCGCGCGTTGTGGGACGAGCTGAGCACGGTACTGCCGGCCGGTGTCGTGGGTGAGCCGCCGCAGACGAACATCGTCACATTTGACTTCGGCGATGACGCCCGCCGCGTCGTCGAGCTGCTCGAGGCGCAGGGGACCCGGGTGACCGAGGTGGTCCCCGGGGTGGTCCGGTTCGTCACCCACCGGGACGTCAAGGACGGCGACGTCGCCCACGCGGTCATCGCCATGAAGTCGGCCATGGACCGGGTGACGCGGTGATCGGCTTCGCGCGTCCGGCCACCCCCGCCCGCCCGGCCGCCCGTCCCCATCCGGCGGTGGACGGCCATCCGCTGGCGCCGCAACAGCGCGGGCTGTGGTTCCTGCAGCAGCTGCGTCCGTCGTCGTCGGAGTACAACGTGCAGATCGCCCTACGGCTGCGCGGGCACCTGCGGATCGGCTGCCTGCAGAACGCGCTGAACCTGTTGGTCCTGCGGCACGAGCCGTTGCGTACCCGGATCGCGCCGGACGACTCGGGAGTCCCGCGGCAGTACGTCGCGCCGACCCTCCACATTGGACTCGCTGCGGAGCGGTCGGCGACCACGGCGGACACCGCGCGACGGATCAGCGAGATCCTGCGCCAGGAGGTGGCCCGGCCGTTCGACCTCGCCGCCGAGTGGCCGATGCGGGTCCGGCTGGTGAAGCTGGGTGACGACGACCACCTCCTGGTCATGACGTTCAACCACCTGGCCATGGACGGCGTGTCGCTGTCGATCGTCTCGGCCGAGCTCAGCAAGGCGTACGCCGCCCTGGCCGCGGGCGAACCCGTCACCCTGCCGCCGCTCGCCGTCAGTTTCACCGACTACGCCAGGTGGCTCGCGGAACGGGGCGTCGACGACGCCGGGCTCGAGTACTGGAGCCGGGAGCTCGACGGGGTGGGGGACCTGGACCTGCCGGCCGACCGGTCCGGTCACGGCGTCGGCGCGTCGATGATCGCGCTGCGGCGCGAGGTGGCGGCGCAGACCGTCCAGGGCCTCACCCGGCTGGCACGGGAGGCCGGTACGAGCCTGTTCTCGGCCGCCCTGAGCTGCTACGCCCTTCTGTTGCACCGCTGTACGGGCCAGCGCGACTTCGCCATCGGCACACCGGTGGCGGGGCGTACCGAGGCGGTCTGCGAGCCGCTGGTGGGGTGCTTCCTCAACACCGTCTGCGTGCGGATCCGGGTCGAGCCGGATCAGCCGGTACGGCATCTGGTCCGCCAGACCGCCGGAGCACTGGCACGCGGCCTGCAGTACCAGTCCGTGCCCTTCGGCGACGTGGTGCGCGCCGTGCGGCCGGAACGGGCCAACACGCGCCACCCGATGTTCAGCGCGTTCTGCTCGGTCCTCGACGATGCGCCACCCACCTTCGCGATGCCCGGGCTCCGGGCCGACGTGGTGGTCGCCGACTACCCGGTCGCGCGGTTCGACCTCAACGCCACGTTCGCCCTGGGGCTCGACCGGGCGGCCGTGCAGATGGAGTTCAGCGACGCCCTCTTCGAACCGGCCACGGCGCAACGCTTGTCCGACCGCCTCGTCCGGGTGCTCGACTGGGTCGCCGCCGGTCCGGACCGGCGGGTGGACGCCGTACCGCTGATGGGCCGCGCCGAAAGTAGCGCGGTGCTCGACCTGCTCAACCGGAGGGGCGATGGCTGACCGGCAGAGGATCCTCCGTGCGGTGGCGCGCCAGCTCGCGGCCGAGCGCGCCGACGCACCGTCGCCCCGGCCCGGGTCCGCCCGGATCCCCGTCCCGGAGCAGCACCTGGGTGAGCTGACCGCGGCGCGGACGCACCAGCTCCGGCTGACCGCGTCGGCGATCGACCCGCAGCGCCTGGCCGCCGCGCTGGCGGTCGCCGCGACGCGGCACGACGCGCTCCGGCTCGGCCCGGTGCGCGACAGTGGCCGCTGCTTCCTCGTGGACCTCGAGGATCCGGTGGCCCGGGTCGCGAGCGCGGACGAGCTGGATCAGGCCGACCCCGGACACCCCTTGCGCTGGTTCCTGGCGACGGAGCCCGGGCGGGTCACGGTCATCCTGGCCGTGAGCGCCTATCTGATGGACCGCTCGTGCTGGGGAACGGTGCTGGCCACCGTGGCGGCCGCCTACCGCGGGACGGCGGTGGAGACCCTGCCCCGGCCGGAGCTCGGTTACGGCGACTACTGCTACTGGCTGGCCCATCGACCGGACGCCGACCCCACCGCCGGCCGCGACGTCGTGCGGGGCATCGGACACCCCGCGGCGGAACCCTACTGGGCGTTCTCGCGGGGGCAGCCGTGGGCGGTCCTGCGCAGGCCGGTGCCGCGGGACCACAAACCGCGCGCGGTCGCCGTCGACGACCTGGCCGCCGGTCTCGCCGCGGCACTGCGGGCGTGCGGCTGGCAGGCGCCCGGCGTCCGCATGCGGCGGTGGCGGCCGCGACCGCCGCTGACGCCCATCGTGGGACGGGTCGATGAGCCGGTGCTCGGTACCGTCCGGCCCGGCGCCGGCGAAGACCGGTCCGCACCGGAGACCGTAGTGGCCGATGCGCTCGATGCGTGGTGGGCGTCGTTCCCCGAGCCGCTCGTCCAGGTCGACGTCGACGTCCTGGACCTGCCGCGCCTGCGGTTCGACGACGAGGCGGTACTCGTGACGCCGCTGTTGCCGCCCACGCCGGGGTACCAGGCCGTGCTGGTGCGCCAGCCCGACGGCGCAGAGCTCCACCTCGCCGGTGGCGAGCTGACGCTGCCGGCGATTCACGATGCCGTCGGCGGGAACCCGAGCAGCGGTACGGCCGTCGTGGGCGCCACCGCGCCGGCCGTCCCCGACCTGCCCGCGCCGTGCATCGTCACGGCGCAGCGCACCTTGGCGGCACCCGTGGTGGCCGCGGCCGTCGACCGGCGGGCAGGGGAGTTGCGCGACGCCGGCGTCCGGCCGGGTACCCCGGTGGTGATCGAGTGCACCGAGGGCCCGGAGACCGTGGCCAACCTGCTGGCCGCGCTGCGCTGCCGGGCCGACGTCCTGTTGCTGGAGCCCGACGACCCGCCACCCTGGCGCGCCGGTCTGATCGCCCGGCTGCCCGGTGCGGTCCGCGTCTCGCCGGACAACGTCGTGCACGCCGCCACGGACGCCGTCCACCCGATCGGTGACGGCGACGGTGCCCTGTTGCTCGGGCTGTCGAGCGCGCCGGGAACCCCGGTACTGGCCAGGGTTCCGCTGGACGACCTGTGGCAAGGGGCGTCGGCTCTGGGTGAGCTGTGGCGGCTGGCCGACGGACGTTCGGGCGTGGTCAACGCCGCGCGTGCGGGGGAGGACATGGCGCTCACGGTGCTGGCCTGCGGCCGGTACGGCGCCGACCTCGTGCTGGTAGGCGGCGACGGCGCGGAGGCCGTCGAGCTGCTCGTGCAGGTGTCGGAGAGCTGTGTCGACGTCCACCTCGTCGAGGACTGGGCGGTGCCGTTGCACCGGCTGACCGGTACCCGGTGGTGGCGACGGACCACCGACGCCACCACGGCCGCCGCCGGCAGATGGTGGACGGCCGAGGCACCCGCGGCGCACTGGCTGGTCACCGAGCAGAGCCTGGCGCTGCGGTCCGGGACGGCGCGGCTGGTCGACGAGGCGGGGCGGTCGATGCCCGACGGTACCGTCGGCGAGCTCGCGGTCAGCGTCTCCACCGGTTGTCGTTACGTCGACGACCCCCGCCGGACGGCTGAGCGCCTGCGCCCGTGTCCCGAGGGCCGGCGCGAGTTGCGGACCGGGACGCTGGCGGGCCGTCTCGGTTCGGGCATCCGGGTCCTGCGCTTCGCTCCGGATCGGGCGGTGCACCGCAACCGGACCTGCCTGACCGATGCCTGGCATGCGGTGGTGACCGGGGCGTTCGTCGGGGTACGGCCGGTCGGCGAGCCGGCGGCCGAGGAACTGTTCGTCGTGTCGCCACAGCCGGTCGGCCCGGTCGAGCTACCTCGTCCCCTGGCCAGCGCGCTGATTCACGTCGATCCGTCGGCGGCCGACCTCGACGCCGGCGACGCCTGGCGTCGCGTGCAGGCGCGTACCGAGCGTCCCGCGGACGACGCTGACGAGGCCGGGGCGACCGCCAAGGAAGTCATCCTGGCCAAGGAGGCCGTCGAGCGGATCCTCGGCATGCCCGTGCGGCGCACCGACGACCTGTTCTCCCTGGGGGCCACCTCCATGCAGTTGATGCGGGTGCTCCTGCAGGTCAAGGAGCGGGTTGGCGTGGAGGTTCCGCTGGCCCGCTTCTTCGCTACGCCAACGGTCGCGGTGTTGGCGGAACTGATCGCTGAGCCGGCCGATCCGTCGGCGGCCGCCCTGGAACTGCTCGACGAAATCGCCGGAGAGTACTGATGGACATCGTGCTGAGCCCTACCCAACACGACCGGCTGGTCGACACGCTGCTCGACACGAGCCTGGCAACCCAGGGTCGGGCGAGCCTGGAGTGCGGTCCCGGGCTTCCCCTGCACAAGGTCGAGGACGCCTGGCGGGACCTCTGCGTGGCACTGCCGACGACGCGGCTGTTCATCTCGCGGGATGACGACCGGACGCCCGGGTTCGCGGTCAGCGAGCGGATTGCGACCGTGCAGTCGGGTACGGCCGCGCCGGACGCCGGCCAGGACATCGATCCGAAGGGCCCGCTGTGCCGGCTGTACGCCGTCGTGAATGCCGGGACCGTGACCCGCCTGGTTCTGGACTACAGCCATCTCGCGCTCGACGACCGCAGCGCCGACCTCCTCGTCCACGAAATCGACCGGGTGGCGCAGGGTGGCCCGACGCGCGGGTTGACGGACGTGACCGACTACCAGGCATGGCTGGACGACCAGCCGGACCGGGACGCGACGGCGCGGTACTGGCGCACGGCCCTGACCGACCTCGACGCCGCCACGCCGCTGTTCGACGAGACGCGCGAGCTGCCCCGACCGGGCAGCCGGGTCCGCCGCGACCTCGCCCCGGAGCTGCTCGCCGCGGTCGATCGGGTGGCGTCCGAGCGCGGTGCGCCACGCTCCTGGCTGGTACTGCTCGCGTGGGCGGTCGTGGTGGCGCGGTTCCGGGGCGGCGAGCGGTCCGCCATCGGCGTCCTGCTGGACTCCCGGCCGGCCGGGCTCGAGGACGCCATCGGCGTGTACGAGTCGACCCTGCCGCTGGTCGTCGGCCTCGACCGGCGCCCGCCGCGGGCCTGGCTCGCCGACCAGGTGACCGCGGTCGGCGAGCTGATCAGCCACGCCCACGTGTCACGAGCCGAACGCAACGAGCTGTCCGGCCGGTCCCGGACCGTGGATCTGTTCGACTCCTCGTTCGATCTGCGGCCACAGCCCGAAGCGGCCGGCGGGCTGCCGGGTCCGGTCGTCGCCTTCACGGTGGGACTCCACGAGAGCACGCTCGTGGCCGACTACGACGCCACCATCGTCGCCGACGACGTGGCCGCCCGGCTGCTCGACTGCGTGGTGGTCGCGTTGACCGCGCTGGCCTCGGGCCACCGGAGCACCGCGGACATCGAACTGCTCGACGACACGCAGCGGCACGAGGTACAGCGGCACAACGCGACCGCCGCCGCCTACCCGAACGACCGGTGCCTGCATCACCTCGTCGAGGATCAGGCCGACCGCACCCCCGACGCCGTGGCGCTCGGGTACGACGGGCGGACGATGACCTACGCCGAGCTGAACCGGCGCGCCAACCGCCTCGCCCACGACCTGATCGCGCGGGGCGCGCGGCCCGACTCGATCATCGGACTGTGCGCCGAGCCGGGTTTTGCCCTGTGCGTCGGCATCCTCGGCATCCTGAAGGCGGGCGCCGCGTACGCGCCGCTCGATCCGTCCTTCCCGCCGGACCGGCTCGACTACCTGTACCACGACCTGAACTGCTCGATCATCCTGGTCGAACGGGACCTGCTGCCCCTGCTTCCCGCCGACGAGCGGCGCAACGTCGTCCTCGACCCGCCGGACGCGTTCGCGGGCTGGCCGGAGGCCAACCCAGTGGTCGACGTGACCCCGGAGAACCTGGCCTACGTGATGTACACGTCGGGCTCGACCGGTCGTCCCAAGGGGGTGCTGATCGAGCACGGCGGAGCCGTGAACTTCGTGTGGTGGATGCGCCAACGCTTCGAGCTGCGCCCCGACCAGGCGGCTCTGCAATGGACCGTCTACAGCTTCGACGCGGCGGTGTGGGAGCTGTTCTGGCCGTTGATGGTCGGCGCGCGGGCGGTCATCGCGCCAGCCAAGATCCATCTCGACCTGGAGCGCTTCATCGACCTGATCGTCACGAACCAGGTCGCCACGCTGCACTTCGTGCCCGCGATGCTGCAGACCTTCCTCTCCTCCCCGCAGGCGCGACGGTGCACCACGTTGCGCCACGTCTTCGTCAGCGGCGAGCCGGTCCCGGTCTCGCTGGCGCGGCGCTTCCGGGAACGGCTCGACGCGGACCTCATCAACCTCTACGGCGTGACCGAGGTGTCCATCGACTCGACGTACTACGTGTGCCCGCGCACCGACGACCTGCCCTTCGTGCGGTCGGGCACGCCGATCAGCAACACCCGGACCTATGTGCTCGACGAGAGCCTGCAGCCGGTGCCCTTCGGCGCCCGCGGCGAGGTGTTCATCGCCGGTGACTCGGTGACCCGCGGATACCTGGGCCGGCCGGGACTGACCGCGTACCGGTTCGTACCCGATCCCTTCCGCGGGCAGGGGGCCCGCATGTACCGCACCGGTGACGTCGCCCAGCTCCTGCCCGACGGGCACCTCCGCTTCCTCGGCCGGGTCGACCACCAGGTGAAGCTGCGCGGAATCCGGGTCGAGCTGCTCGAGGTCGCGGCCGAGTTCAACGCCTTCCCGGCGGTCCGCGAGTCGCTGATCGTCCCCTTCGGTGAGGGAGCCGACCGGGGACTCGTGGCGTACGTCATCCCCGAGGACGGTGCGGCGATCGACGTGGTGGAACTGCGCGCGTTCCTCGCCGGCCGGATGCCGCCGTACATGGTGCCGAACGCGATCATCCTCCTGGACGGATTCCCGCTCAACAGCAACGGCAAGGTCGACCGCGCGGCGCTGCCCGACCCGGCGCGCGAGTTCTCCAAGCGCCGGTCCGGTCGAGCGCCGTCCGGTCCGGTCGAACAGCAGATCGCGGAGATCTGGCGCCGGCTGCTCGGCCTGGAGACCGTCGGGGCCGACGAGGAGTTCTTCAGCATCGGGGGTAACTCGCTGCTGGCGACGCAGGTGATCGCGGAGGTGCGGCGGACCTTCCGGACCCGGCTCTCGTTGCGCGAATGGCTGGAGGCGAACACGATCGCCCAGCTCGCCCGGGCCATCGAACGGCAGGGTCAGCAGGACGCCCTGGCGAACCAGGTGCTGGACGAGGTCGAGCTGAATGTCGGCTGAGGCGGGGACCGCGCCGGTCATCGAACGCCTGCGGGCCATGCCGCCGGAGGTCCGCGCCCTCGCCGTGACCCGGCTCGCCCAGCGCGGCCTGCTGGCCACGATCGAGGTACCGCCGGTGCGGCTGGACCCGCCCGGTGACGAGCTCACCTGCAGGCAGCGTGCGCTCTGGGAACTCGACCACGACGGCCGCCACGGGGACTTCTACCACTGTGCCGCCCTGTGGTTCGCGCCCGCGGTCCCGGCCGAGGCGCTCGCCGGCGCGTACGTCGACGTTGCCGGCGGGTTCGACGCGCTGGGCCGGGTCGTCGACGGTACCGGCGGGCAGCCGCGCGCCCGGCGGGTACCGGCGGCGGCGCCGGCCGAGCTGACGGTACCCGCCGATGTGGCCGATCCGCACGGCTGGGTGCGTGCCGCGGTGTCAGTGGCGGCGAGTGGACCGCTCGACCCCGCGCGACAGCCCGCCGACGTCAGGGTCTACGCGTTGCCCGACGGGTCCAGCGCCCTGGCCGTGCTCGGCCACGACATCCACCTGGACCACCAGGGTCTGGTCCAGGTGCTCGGTCCGGCCGTCGCCGCACGCCTGGCGGGCACCGAACCGGTGGTTGAGGAGGTGCGCATCAGTGACGTCGCCGCGTGGCAGCGGCAGCGACTGAACGACGGTGTACTGAGCGTGGCGGTCGGCAGCCGCCGCGAGGCGCTGCGGGATGCTCCGGTCTGCCCGTGGCCGACCGGCGGGAACCGCGCCGGTCGGCGGCTCGACGTCCGCTCCGGCGCCCGGGCCGGGGAGTTGCTCCGCGAGCTCGCCGCCCGCTCTGGGGTGTCGCTGGCCTCGATGACGCTGGCCGCCTGGTATCGGGCGCTGGTCGCGTGGGACGCGCGGACCTCGATGCTGCCCATCGGCTGTTGCACCACCGCCCGGGTACGTCCCGAGCTGCGCACCACCCTGGGGAACCTCACGAATACCGTGATCGTCGCGCCGGGGCCGCAGTGGTCCCGGTTCGGGTCGGCCGACCTGCTGGATGCGGCGCACCAGGCGATGCAGGAGGCGCTCGGCTCGGTCGATCTTCCCTTCGAGCTGGTCTTCGGTGACGGTCCGGTCCAGGACGAGCAGATCGGCGTCCGGTTCACCTTCGTCGAGGACCCGCCGTCGTCGGGGGACGGTCCATTGCGTGGTGCGGCCGTACGGTTCGGATACGCCAAGTCCCTGCTGTCGTGCGAGGTCCACGTGTCCGGCGGCGACCTGCGCGTATGGGTGGACTACCGACCTGCCCAGTTCGCGCAGCAGGTACCTGGCCGGCTGGCCGCGCTGCTGCGTCAGGAGCTGACCGTCAGACAGCGATGGGCGGGCTGATCACTGCCGCCCGTCCCGGACGGTGAACACCCGGCTCGCGATGTTCTCCCGCTGCAGCCGCTCCTCACATTCCCAGATCCGCAGGGAGACGTCGCTCTGGTGCTTGGAGAAGATCAGGCCGATGACGGTACCGGTGTGGGCGACGGCAATGCCGAGGGCACCGGTGTCCTCCGCGATCTGTCGCATCAGGATGAGATGACGCTTGGGCAGTGCCCTCTGGTTCAGCAGCGCGCTCTCGGTGGCGATCTGCCCGGTGGTCGTGTAGTCACACTTCTTGAGGGCGGTGTCCAGTTGGGTGAGCAATGAATCGTAGTACTGCGCTTGTCGCCTGGATTCCCGCTGCCGGCGATGGAATGCCGCGGTGTCCACCGCGCCGCCCTCGTCGACCCCGACGATGAGCAGCTGCATGCCCGTCGCGTACTCCTGGACGAGGGTGTGGGTTCGCTGCAGACAGAGCGCGATCGATTCGCTGAATACGTAGTCGCCCCACTCGATATCCCGTCCCACCAACGAGCCCAGCGCGTGGACGACGGGGTCGGGAATTTCCGGGTGGGCCGCTTCCAGTAACGCCGCGATGGACGCCATGATGTCGGCCGTGGAGCTCGCGCATCCTTTTCCGAGCGGAATGTTGCTGTCGATCTCCACGCTGATCTCGGTGTTGCCCAGTCCCAGGGCTCTCGCGAGCTCCGCGGTGGCGGTGAGCGCGCGCGTCCGGTTGGCCGGCCGGACCCGCTGCCGGCACTGTCCGGGCGTCAACGACACGGTGCTGGTCGCGAAGAACTCGACCACCGGCAACGTGAACAGGAAGTGCTCGAATTCGCCCCCCGGCTGCTGCCGGTACCCCTGCAGCAGTTCGCCGAACGTTCCGTGCACGGTGGCCCGGCCGACCCGCGGCGTCAGCGAGCGGACGGATTCGGGGCCGTGCTTGGCGGGCGAACTCATCGCGTCCGGCCTTTCTGCGAGGTGGCGTCTGACAACGGGCCTCCCCGAGAGCCTTGCACGGTAACGGCGCGAGTCCCGCCGGGCCGAAGGAATCATGACGGTGGTGCTGCCCCGCGCACCGGTCCCGGCCACCGCCTCAGCGGTGTGTCGGTGGGACGTGGCGCATTGTCACGGCCGCGCGATCGCCACGCCAACGCTATAGTGATCCTGACCCGGGGGGTGGCGATGGCACCTGATTCGCGCAAGGATTCGTCGGGGCACGTGCAGATTTCCAGCTGGCAGGATGCGGAGACCTTCGCGCTCCGGGTAATTCCGCAACTGTCCGGAGGGATAGAAGCACGTCATTACCAAAGTCTCGCCCGGCGGCTTGTTGCCGCGGCGGCGTGGTACGTTGCGTCGACGGTTGCCGAGCAACCCGTGCATATCGGTGAGATAGCGCGGGTGGTTGAGGCTGAGTTCGAGGATGATCCGCCCGCGTGGCCGATGAACAACTGCGACGACACCCGGGTGGCTGAGGAAATCGCCGCGGTTCGCGAGCTGGGCAGGATCTGGGTCACCGCGGCGGAGCCCCGCAACGCCGCCGCGTGGATCGCGCTGCAGTCCCTCGCGACCTCCCGGCACCGTTGAGGCGGGCATGTCGCGGGCTCCAGCGCCCCCGGCCGGCACGCTGCGCCGACGGCGACGGGAAATACGACATGCTGCTGTCGTCGATTCCTGATATGCAGGGAAGGTGAACCGCACCGAGCGGCTCCTCGCGATCGTGGAGGAGTTGCGCGCGGCGCAGCCCCGGCAGGTACCCGCCGCGGCGCTCGCGCGCCGGTTCGAGGTGTCTCTCCGCACGGTGCAGCGGGATCTCGACGCACTGCTCCGGTCCGGACTCCCCGTCTGGGTGCAGCGCGGCCGTCGCGGCGGATACGCCCTGCTGCCCACCCGGGCCGACGACAACAGCCTGTCGCTGTCCACGCAGGAGGCCCTGGCCATCGTCGTCGCCCTCAACCGCCTGGGTGACTCGGTCTTCGCGGCCAGCGGCCGCACCGCTCTCCGCAAGATCAATGGCTTGCTCCAGCCGGAACAGCACGAACAGGTGCGGGAATTGACCTCGCGAGTCCGGGTGGCCCAACCGGACGCCGCGACGCCGCCGACCGTCCGGCGCGCTGTCGAGCAGGCCATCGCCGCCCGCAGCGTCCTGGTCATCGACTACGTCGACCTCAACGACCGGGCGACCCGGCGGCGCGTCGAAGCGCAGGGCGTCCTCAGCACGCCCAGCGGCGACTATCTGATCGGCTGGTGCCAGCTACGCCAGGACCGGCGCATGTTCCGCCTCAACCGGATCCGCCGGGCGTTCGTGACCGCGGAACGCGCCCCCGACCGCGACGTCGACCAGCTCCTCGGCGCCGGGGCGACCTCGGCGGCGGAGCCGGCGCTGGAGGAGCCGATCGTGGCCGGGCAGAGCCCCGACGGCGCGGTGGCCGCGCCGAAGGAGTGGGTACTGGCGGAGATCGACCGGGTGGTGGCCGGGATCGTGGCGGTGCCCGACGAGCCGGCCGAGCAGATGCGGGCGGTGCTCGCCCATCTCGCCGAGTGGACCCGATGGCACGTGGGGCAGGTACGTGCGGTCGTGGAGCAGGCGCCCGCCCGGTACGACGGGCACCCGCCCGAGTACCCGGTCGGCCTGGACAGCGCGCGGGACGGCCCGCATCGAGAGCAGTTGATCCAGCAGGCGGCGCTCGACCGGTCGCCCGGCGCGGTGCGCGACGATCTGCTCGCGGTGCTGCATGCCGCGCGGACGTGGTGCGCGGGCCTGCGGGCCCGGCGCTGGCGCACCCCGATCGACGAGATCACCCGGCCGGGCAGCCGCCGTCCGCTCGCGCACTGCCTGGCCGGCTGGTGGAGCCCGGTCAACCACATCACGTGGCATCTGTCCCGCCTCGACGAACCCGGTCACGTGGCGTGGCAGGGCCTGTGGGTGGTCGGCCAGTGCCCGGTGCACTGAGCCGCCGCGCGCGAGCAGCGCTCCAGAAACCGTGAAGGATTCCGGAAATCACGACACCCTTCTGCCGCAGAACCTTGTTAGAACGAAGGCTGACGGAGTATCCGAACGGGCAGGGGAGGACCACAGATGCCCGAAGCCATCACCGTCGAAGGGTTGCGTAAGTCCTATGGCAAGGTCTGCGCCCTCGACGGCATCGACCTGGCCGTGGCGCAGGGTGACATCGTCGGCCTGCTCGGGCCCAACGGCGCGGGCAAGACGACCGCCATCCGCATCCTGGCCACGCTGCTGCGCCCCGACGCCGGCCGCGCCGAGGTGCTCGGTGTCGACGTGGTACGCCACCCGGAACGGGTCCGCCCGTTGATCGGACTGACCGGCCAGTTCGCCGCGATCGACGAGAAGCTGACCGGCTTCGAGAACCTCAGGATGATCGGCCGGCTGTTCCGGCTCGGGCGTGCCGAGGCGCGGCGCCGGGCGGAAGAGCTGTTGACAAACTTCGATCTCGCCGACGCCGCCGGACGGCAGGTCAAGACGTACTCCGGCGGCATGCGGCGCCGGCTCGACCTCGCGGCCAGCCTGACCGCGCGCCCGCAGGTGCTGTTCCTCGACGAGCCGACGACCGGCCTCGACCCGCACAGCCGCAACAGCGTGTGGCACACCATTTCCGGCCTGGCCACCGAGGGCACCACGATCCTGTTGACCACCCAGTACCTGGAAGAGGCCGATCAGCTTGCCGGCGCGGTGACGGTGATCGACCACGGCCGCGTGATCGCCCAGGGCAGCCCCGACGAGCTGAAGTCGCGGGTCGGACAGGAGCGCGTGGAGATCACCCTGGTCGATCCCGACCAGGTGGACGACGCGGTCAACGTGCTCTCGTCGCTGACCTCGGGGGTACCCGCCCACCACGAGGACCACCGGCCCGCCGTGGTGCTGAACGCCGGGTCCAGCCTCGTGCCCGACGTGTTCCGCATGCTCGAGAGCGCGGGCATCCGGGCCGCCGACGTCACGATCCGGCGTCCGAGCCTGGACGACGTATTCCTGGCCGTCACCGGACGGGCCGTCGACGGGGATCCGGCGCCGGCGGCACCCGTGCCCGCAGGAAAGGACGGCTCGCGATGACCGATACCGCGCTCTACGCCGGTACCCGACCGGCCGCCGCACGCCAGGTGATGACGCCGGCTTGGTGGTTCTCCGACGCGGTCGAGATGGCCAACCGCAACGTCAAGCACATCCTGCGCTCGCCCGAGCTGCTGATGTACGCGCTGATCCAGCCGGTCATGTTCATCCTGCTGTTCACCTACGTCTTCGGCGGTGCGATCCAGGTACCCGGCGACAACTACCGGCAGTTCCTCTTGCCGGGCATCTTCGTGCAGATGGTCCTGTTCGGCTCGGTGGCGGCCACGGCGGTCGGCATCGCGGACGACATGCAGAAGGGGTTGATCGACCGGTTCCGCTCGATGCCGGTCAGCCGCTCGGCCGTGCTCGTCGGGCGCACGCTGTCGGAGATCGGGCGCAACGTCTTCGCGGTCGTGGTGATGATCGTCGCGGGCCTGCTGGTCGGCTTCCGGTTCCACGGCACCGCCGCGCAGACCATCGGCGGATTCGCGCTGCTGCTCCTGTTCGGGTACGCGTTCTCGTGGCTGGCCGCCTGCATCGGCATCTCGATGGGCTCGGCCGAGGCCGCGCAGACCGGCGGCACGGTGTGGCTCTTCCCGTTCACGTTCATCAGCTCCGCCTTCGTACCGGCGGAGAGCATGCCGGGCTGGCTGCAGGCGTACGCCAAGCACAGCCCGGTGACGGTGATGGTCGACACCCTGCGCGCCTGGTTCGACGGGCGGCCGGCCGGGTCTTCGGCGTGGCAGTCGCTGGCCTGGTCGATCGGTCTCATCGTGGTATTCGCCCCGATCGCGGTGGCCCGCTACCGGCGCCGGTCGGCATAGCCCATCCGGGGGATCCAGCGGCGACGAGCACCGTCTCGTCGCCGCTGGGACGTGCGCCGAACTCGGACACGGTTGTCAAAGTTACGGCGATCCGATAACTTGGACAGCGATGTCAGACGTAGCTTGGCCGGCACTCGCATGCCGTCGAGGAGGCCACCATGACCAGCGATAGCACCACCGATCTGACCCCTGGCCGGGACCTGGCCGGATACCTGACCCGGTACCCGCACCAGGTCATCTTCGCCGACCAGGAGCCGGCGGCGGTGATGGACCGCTACCACACGCCCGACTTCGACATGGTCAACGACGGGGTGCGGCTGGACCGCGACCGGCTGCTCGCCCACATGAGGACCGGGCGCAAGAACGCAACCGGGGTGCACGTCGTGGTCCACGAGACCGTGATCGACGGCGACCGGGTGGCCGCCCGCTACACGCTGACGGCCACGATGCGCAAAGGCTCGGAGATCGTCACCGAGATCTACATGTTCGGACACCTCGCGCCGGACGGACGGCTCCACCACGTCGATCAGGTGACCCGAAACCTTCCCACCGCCGACACCTGATCTCGCCCGGTACGGGTCACTCGAACAGCGAGTGCCGGTCGGGGTCAGCCTGGGCGCGTCGGCGCCTCCGGAGCTGGATCACCACCAGGTCGACGAGGGCCAGCACCGCGACGATGCCCGCGATCGCGCCGGCCGCCACGTACCGCCACGACAGCAGGAGACCGGCCAGGACCCCGCAGCTGACCAACCCGAAGACGGCCAGGACCAGCCGCAGGTTCAGCGCGCTGTAGGGATGCCCGACCGTGCCGCGGGCACCCTTCGGCTGCGGACCGATCCGCATGCCTCTCCCATACCCGGGCCCGTTGATTCCCAATCCCGACGGCCGGGGTCAGCGGGTCGGGCTGGTGTTCCAGGCCCGCGCCAGGAGCTGGACGACCTGCTCGTCGTCGAGTTGCGCGAAGTCCTTGTACCATTGCCCGACCGCCCGGAACCCGGCCGGGCTCTGCACGCAGATCACCGCATCGGCTTCCCGCCCGAGCACCGTGGCCGCCCCGGGGGCGCAGACGGGGGCGGCGAAGACGAGCTGGGCCGGCCGTTGGGCGTGCAGGCTGGCCAGCGCGGCGCGGGCGGTGACGCCGGTGGCCAGGCCGTCGTCGACGACGATCACCATGCGGCCGGCGACCACGGGTGGGGGCCGGTCGCCCCGGTAGCGCCGCAGGCGCCGGTGGACCTCCGCCCGCTCCCGGTCGATGGCCGCCTGGAGTTGGTGTTCGGGGAGCCGGACCTGGGCCAGCAGCCGCCGGTCCAGGACCGTCGGGCCGGCGGCGGTGACCGCGCCGACGCCCAGTTCGGGCTGCCAGGGTAGGCCGATCTTGCGGGCGACGACCACGTCGAGGTCCCCGTCGACGGCGCGGGCGACCTCCAGCCCGACCGGGACCCCGCCGCGGGGCAGCGCCGCGACCAGCGGCCGCCCGGCGTACCCGGCCCGGGACAGGTGCTCGACGACCTTCCCCGCGAGGGCCCGGCCGGCCTCGGTCCGGTCGGCGAACAGTTCAGGCCGGCTCATCCGGGTCACCCGGCTCGGGCAGGTACCCATCGAGGGTCAGGTCCTCGCCGGCGAGGTGGCGCGCGAACCACTCGGCGGCCCACCCGGCGACCTGCTCCAGCGCGCCGGGTTCGGTAAACAGGTGGGTGGCATGCGGTACCACCCGCAGCTCGCAGGGCGCCGTCAGCGCGGCGGCGGCCTGCTCGTTGAGCTGGACCACGACCGGGTCCCGCTGGCCCACGATGAGCAGCGTCGGTGCCCGTACCTGGGCCAGGGCGCCGCCGGCGAGATCGGGGCGGCCGCCGCGGGATACCACCGCCCGTACCGGGCCGGGGCGCTGCGCGGCGGCGACCAGCGCGGCGCCCGCTCCGGTACTCGCCCCGAAGAGCCCGACCGGCCGGCCCGTGGTCTCCGGCTGCGCGCCGAGCCAGTCGATGGTCCCAGCCAGCCGACCGGCGAGCAGCGCGATGTCGAAGCGGCGCTGCTCGGTCTGCTCCTCGTCGATGGTGAGCAGGTCGGCCAGGACGGTCGACAGCCCGACGCCCTGCAATCTCTGGGCGACCATCTGGTTACGCGGGCTGTGCCGGGAGCTGCCGCTGCCGTGGGCGAACAGCACCACGCCCGGCGCCTGGTCGACCACGGTCAGATCGGCTGCCAGCGTCACGCCGTCGGTCGGAATGGACACTGCCGTCACCGCACTCACCGTCACCTCCCGACGAGTCTCGGTCAACCTCATGTGGTACCCACGATCCCGGCAGCCCACACGCGATCCGAAAGGCCGTTCCCGGCGGAGCGTTTGCCTGGTGGTGGTGCGGGTAGCCGGGCGGTGCCGGGTCCTTCAGCGGAGTCGAGACAGGCCGAGGGAGTAGCTGATGGGACGGTATCGCGACGAGATCACGGGGCTGGCCGGACTGCGCCCGGGTCGACCGGGCCGTGCGGTGCGCGCCGGGCGCGCCGGCGGACCCGCGCGCGGCGCTGGCGGCGTTCGAGCGGTGGCCGACGTGGATGTGGGCCAACGAGGAGGTCGTCGACTTCTGCCGCTGGCTGCGCCGGCACAACGCGGCAGTGGAGCCGGCGCGGCGGGTCGGCTTTCATGGACTGGACGTGTACTCGCTGTGGGAGTCGTTGCGGGAGATCCTGGTCTACCTGCACGAGCACGATCCGGGGCAGGTACCGGCGGCGCTGGCGGCGTACCGGTGTTTCGAGCCCTATGCCGAGGACCCGCAGGGGTACGCGCCGGCCACCCGGTTCGTGGCGACCGGTTGTGAGGACGAGGTGGTCGACCTCCTGGTCGGGCTGCGGCAGCGGGCCGCCGCCGACGGGGCGGGCCGGTTCACGGCGTGGCAGAACGCCGAGGTCGTCGCCGGCGCCGAACGGTACTACCGGGCGATGGTGCGTGGCGGGCGGGACTCGTGGAACGTGCGGGACCGGCACATGCACGACACCCTTGACCGGCTGCTGACCCACTACGGGCCGGGCGGCAAGGCGGTGGTGTGGGCGCACAACACCCATGTCGGGGACGCCCGGGCCACCGATATGGCCGGTGCCGGCGAGGTCAACATCGGCCAGCTCGCCCGGGAATGTTACGGCCCGGATCGGGTGGTGCTGCTCGGCTTCGGTACGCACTCCGGCACGGTGATGGCCGGGAAGGCGTGGGGGGCACCGGCGCGGGTGATGGGGGTACCGCCGGCCCGGCGCGGATCGCTGGAAGACCTCATGCACGACGCGGCACCCCCGCAGGCGCTGTTCGTCTTCCCGCAACAGGACCGCGTTCTGCTGGATTGACCGCACCACAGCGGTACGGCCGTTGCACACCGGCCGGGTTGCGGTGGGGGAGCCGGAAACCTACCCCTCCGGCGTGTGAGAGGAGCCCCGGACACGCCGGCGCCCGGGGGACCTTGTTCTGGTCCACTCTGGAGGGGGTGAACTGGAGGGGGTGAACCAGAACAAGGTCGCAACCGGATCAGCAACCGGGCAGACGGAAACTGGCGATCCGCGTCTGCCAGCCGGCCGCCGACGTGGCCTGGCCGGCCGCGGTGTAGTACTCGTTCACGTACCAGAACGTGCAGTCGTCGACCGGGTCGATGTTCATGGACGTGTAGTCGCCCCAGCGGGAGTTCAGTGTGGTCTGGACCCCGCTGCCGTTGACGACCACGCCCTCGCCGAGTGTCATCTGGCCGAGTGGATCGCCCGCGAGGCGGCCGGTGTACCGGATGCCGGGGAACACATCGATGCCGTTGACGACGCTGTAGCCGAGAGCCGCATTGCCCTTGCCATCCATGGCAATGCTGCCCATCCACCGGTGGACACCGTCGTCCGGGGCGTAGGTGCCCTGCTGCCGCAGGCTGTAGACCCCGTTCGTGCGGCGGAGCTCGTACCACCGGGCGCCGGCGACGCCGGGCAGCGCCTCGACCGACTGGTTGGTCACCAGGGTCTCGTACCCGTCGAAGTTGCGGTACGCGAGTCGCCAGGTCGGTCGCTGGCGGTAGGAGAGGATGTCGAGGTACTGGTCGGCGTTGGTGATGCCCGGCTGCGGCAGGCAGTCGCGCGCGCCCGGGGCGCAGGGGAAGATCGAGTCGAACGAGGCGACCGGGAGTTGGGCCTTCAGCGTGATTGACGCCGACGGCGTCGACCGCCACTTGACGTCGAACTCCCAGATGTTGAGCGCGTCGAAGCTCGCCCCGTACGGTCCGCCGTCGTCCTGCGTGCCGACGATCGGCGCCGGGACGTCGTTCTTCGGCTTCTTCACGCCGTCGTTGTCCGGCGGCAGGAGGCCGTCACCGATCAGGTTGATCGGCACCTCGCTGTCCTTGAGCAGGAAGCTGACGGCGCGGGCGGTCGGGTCACCGACGATCATCTTGTTGCGTTCGAGGCCGTAGACGCCGATGCCGTAGATCGACGGATCCTGGATGCCGAACTCCCGTGTGGTGAGCAGGTAGGAGTCGCGCCAGACGCCGTACTTGGGGTAGTCGGGGAAGTTGTACCCGGTGGTGAAGGCGTACCGGTAGTAGGAGCCGGTCGGGTCGCCGGTCGTCGAGACCGCGACGCAGTTGTAGAAGAGGTTCAGCGGCTCATTGGGGTAGGTGCGGCCTTTGGTGGTGAACTGGGTGAGGATCCAGCGGTCGGCGAACTGGTCGTAGAGGACGATCGGGTCGCCGGAGCGTCCGGTGCACTCGGTGACGGGGAAGCCGGCCCAGAGGGTGCCGATCTCGACGGGCCCCAGGAGGAGGGCGCCGGTCTTGGCATAGACGCCGAAGACGAGGTTGACCATCTCGACGTAGTGGTTCGGGCCGACGTCGCCCACCGGATCCGGCGGGTTGACCCGGCCACCGAGGAGATTGAAGTTGTCCTGGTTGCTGAGCCCTTCGAAGTTCGCCAGCGTGGCCGGGGCCACCAGGGGCGCGGCCGCGGCCTGGACGACCGGGTCACCGGCGTGACCCCGGTCCACCACCACCGGCCCGCGGTCGGGAAGCACCTCGCCGTCCGTGATCTTCGGCGCCTTGGCCGTCGCCGCCAGGTCGCGCAGCGGTTCGGAGGTGTCGAACGCGACCGCGCCGGTGAAGGTGGGCCGCAGATCGGTGCCCGGGGCGGCCTGCGCCGCGTGGACGGGCGGCAGCAGCGCCGCGAGGACGGCGGCCGCGCTCATGACGCTCAGCCTCCGTAGTCGCCGTGGGGGAATTGGGTACATGACGATCCTCCTCTCGAATCGGACCGATGCGCCGCACGGTACGACGTCGACCACCCGCGGACAACGGGCATGCGGCTGGACCCGGGTCGACCGTGACGCGTAGCGCCCCCGGCTATCGCCGTGGGGCGCGGCGCATCCGGCTCGTCACCATCGCCGGCGCCGCCGGGCCGCGGTCGTCCGGCCGCTGGTCAGCCTCGGCGCGAGCGGTCGGGCGGCTGGCGCGACGCCGCCGGTGGGCGCGCACGGCGTGCTGCACCGGACGAAGACGGCGGTCACCGTCCGGTTCACGACCATGCTCACGGTGCAGGAGATGTTGCGACTGTTGCAGGCGCCCGACCAGTGGTCGAACTTCCACCCGGGCAGGCCCTGCTCGTTGCGGGTGAGGGTGACCGTGGCGGTGTCGATGAAGCCGTACACGCACTGGGCGTCGACGCATTGCAGGCTGCTGCCGGCGTTGTCGCGCACGTCCACCACGCCGCCGCCGCCGGCCGTGGCCGCGTTGGTGATGTTCAGGGTCAGGTCGTGGAAGTTGGTGACCTTGGTGAAGGTCCCCGTCACGGACGCGCCGGCCGCGGTGATGGTGAGCTGGCATTCGGGCGGGGTCGCGCCGAGGCAGGCGCCGTCGTACTCCTCGAACTGCGAGTTCAGGTCCGGCCTCGCGGTCAGGGTCACGGCGGTGCCCGCGACGAACTGCGCGGAGCACCTCGACGGGCAGTTGATCCCGCTGGGGCTGCTGACGATGTGGCCCGGTCCGATGGTGGTGACGGTCAACGTCCCCATCACCGGTGGTTGCGCCCGGACCTCCTGGGAGATCGAGCGGATGTTCGTGCGGCCGTCGGGGAACGTGGCGGTGACCGAGACCATGAACGTGCGCACCGCAGTCCAGGCGTGGTTGACCGACAGGCCGCTTCCGGTCGCGCCGTCGCCGAAGGACCACTGCGCGCTGACCGGCTGTGGGGCGGTGAGCGCCTGGACGTTGAGGGTGACGTTCTGGTTCACCAGGCTGGGGTTCGCCGACACAGTGATCCGCAGGTCCGGTACCGGCGGTTGGGTCGACCTGGACGGTGTCGGTGACGGGCTGTCCGACGGGGTGGGGGCGGGATTCGGGTTGGGGTTGGGGTTGGGCGGGCGCGGGCTCTGCGGCTTGCCCGGGGGCGGCGGCGCGGGCTTGGTGACCGGCGGCTTGCCGGGTGGCGGGATGCCCGGCGGCGGTACCCCGGCCGGTGGCTTGGCCGCGCCGGGGGCGGTCAGTCCCGCATCCGGGTTGCCCGGGTTGTACTTGGCCACCGGACGTACCCCGCCGTCGAGCCGGATCACCCCGGCGTGCTCGCTGCGGGGGTCGTTGAAGAACACCACGTTGTCGCGGGTCAACAGCTGGAACCGGGTACCCGACGGCAGGACCTGCGGCTGCGCCACCACGTGCAGGTCGCTCAGGTCGACGATCCACACCCGTCCGCCGGTGTAGTCGGGGACGAACAGCCGCCCGCCGCTCTCGACGGCGGTACCGAGCTCGGCGCCGCCGGTACCCAACGGGACCACTCCCGAGCACGTCGACGCGGTCAGCTCGCACACGGCCAGCACGCCGCGGGCGGCCACCACGTACAACCGTGCCGCGTGGGGCGAGCCGCTGACCTCGATCCGGTCGTCCGCGCGCAGGTCCAGGTTGGTGCGGTGGACGGCGGCCGCCGAGTCGGGATCCAGGGTTACGGCCGTGCGGCTCTGCTGATCGACCACGACCGGCTTCCCGTCCGCGAGCGTCAACAGCCCGGTCGCCGGTGCGGTGGCCCGCCGGCGGGTATGCCGCTGTCCGTCCTCGATCCAGTCAAGGTCTCCGGTCTCGCCGTCCAGGACCCACAGCCGGCCGCCGCTGTCGATGCTCGCCGCCTGGGCGGACACCCGTGCGGCCAGCGACACCGGGCCGCCCCGACCGGCGAGGGTCGTCGGGTCGGCCTGGGTCAGGAGGCCGCGGCGACCGTCCAGCACGTACAGCGCACCCGGCCCGGCGAAGGCACGCAGGCCGTCCGTGGCACCGGGGATCGGGCTGACCGGCTTGCTCACCTCGAAGGTCGCGCCGTCGATCCGACGCAGCGTACCGGTCGTCCGGTTCACCGCGTAGGCGGTCGCGCCCTGCTGTACGGCGTCCAGCTCCTCGCCCCGGTTCGCGACCTGTACCTGCGCGGCGACCTCCGCCGACGAGCCGTCCAGCAGCGTGAGCTGGCCGACCTGGGACGACGCCAACCACGCCGCGCCCGACATCAGCCGTGGGCGGGTGGCGGGATAGCCGTGGCGCGTGCCGGCTATGCCCCACGCGCCGGCGAGCGACAGCACCGTGATACCCGAGATCACCGGGCGCAGCCACGCCCGGCGCCGTCCGGTCGAGCGGCGCCGGTGCCCGTGCACCGCCCGCCGCGCTCTCCCCCCAAACACGACAACCCCCCTGACGCCGCACCGTCACCGGTGAAGCAATCCCCCCGAACACATGCACGGTGACAGATGCGATGCGGTTCACGATCGCCCGGAGGCGGCCGCCGGGAACTCGTCCGACCGGTCAATAGTTCCCGGCGACGCCGGGTAGCCCGGCAAACGGCGCCGAGGGTCGTTCCACCGGACGGAAGGAGTCCGGGCCTGCTGCCGGACGCGGACGGGTCTTCCGGCTCTGGACGACCGGACCGCCCCGGCGCATCGTCGGGACACCGAGGGCACGTCAGGGGAGATGGTGATGACCGGCCAGGCAGTGGCCGACCGCCGGCGACTGGTCACGCAGTGGGAGCGCTACGTGCTGGCCGGTCGGGGCGGGCACGCCGGACGGCCGGTCCCGGGCGGCGCCCGGCCGGAGATCGTCACCAGTTGGGCGCGGTCTGCGGACCACCTCCCGCCCGACGTTCCCGCGGCGCCGCTCGCCGACGCGGCCGAGACGCGGGCGACCTGGGACGCCTGCCCCTTGCGTGTGGCGGTCGCCCGGATCGAGCCGCAGCTGCGGCTCGCCGCGCAGGACGGCGGCCTGGTCATCGCCGTCACCGACCCGGCGGCGCGGATCCTGTGGACGTGCGGGGGGACCGTGATGCGCCGCCACGCGGAGCGGGTCAACTTCGTGCCGGGCGGCCGGTGGGACGAGGCGAGCGTCGGTACCAACGCACTGGACCTGGCCCTGCGCCTGGACGGTGCCGCGAACGTCCATTCGGCCGAGCACTTCAACGCCCGCATCCACGACTGGACCTGTTGGGCGGTGCCGGTGCACGACCCGGCGACCGGCCGCCAGCTGGGCGTGTTGGACCTGTCGACGACCTGGGACCGCGCGCACCCGATGGGCACCGCGACCGTGGTCGCCTTCGCCCGCCTGCTGGAGCAGGCGTTGCCCGGGCCGCACGTGGAACACCCGGGGCCGGCACCCGCGCCGTCCGGGACGCTCGTGCTGCGCGTGCTGGGCCGGGCGGAGGCGTTTCTCGGCGGGGTACGGCTGCGGCTGACCCGCCGCCAGATCGAGATTCTCGCGCTGCTCGTGCTCCACCCCGACGGGCTGAGCCTGGATGCGCTGCACGCCCACCTGTACGGCGACCGGTCGGTGTCCCCGGCCACGCTGAAGGCCGAGGTCTCCCACCTGCGCGGGATCGTGGGCGGGGCCATCGCCTCCCGGCCGTACCGGCTCACGGTACCGGTGGCCCTTGACGCCGCCGAGGTGGAAGCGGCGCTGCGTGCCGGCCGGCTCTTCGATGCCGTCGCGTCCTACCGGGGCCACCTGCTCGCCGGTACCGACGCACCGGGGTTGCTCGAGTACGGCAACTACCTGGCCGTCGCGGTGCGGGAGGCGCTGCTGGCACGGCCCGACCCGCAGGCGGTCCTGCGCTACGTCGAGGCCGTGCCGCACGACGTGGACGTGCTGGAGCGGGCGGTGCGCGCGCTGGGCGGCACGCCGCACCCCGCCCGGCCGCTGCTGCTCGCCCGGTTGCGTACCGCCTACGAGCTCTGAGATCCGACCAACCTTTCGCCTACCCACTCCGCTCTACCGTTTCGGCGCATCCGGTCCCGCCGCCCGGGACCCGCAGGCAGGAGCTCGTCATGGCTTATCGTCCGCCGGGTCAGCCCGGCTCAGTCACGTCCTTTCCGGACCGGTACGACAACTTCATCGGCGGTAAATGGGTGCCACCGGTCGACGGCGAGTACTTCGACGACCTGTCACCGGTCACCGGCCAGCCATTCGTGAAGGTCGCCCGATCGCGCGCGGCCGACGTGGAGCTGGCCCTCGACGCCGCCCACGCCGCCGCCGAAACCTGGGGCCGTACCAGCATCACCGAACGCTCCAACCTGCTGCTCAGGATCGCCGACCGGATGGAGCAGCACCTGGAGGAGCTCGCCGTCGCAGAGACGTGGGACAACGGCAAGGCCGTGCGGGAGACGCTCGCCGCCGACCTGCCGTTGGCGGTGGACCATTTCCGGTACTTCGCCGGAGCGCTGCGGGCGCAGGAGGGGTCGATCGGCGAGATCGACCAGGACACCGTCGCGTACCACTACCACGAGCCCCTCGGCGTCGTCGGCCAGATCATCCCGTGGAACTTCCCGCTGTTGATGGCGGCGTGGAAGCTCGCGCCCGCGCTGGCCGCCGGCAACGCCGTCGTGCTCAAGCCCGCCGAGGAGACCCCGGCATCGATCATGAAGCTGATGGAGGTCGTCGGCGACCTCATCCCCGAGGGCGTGCTGAACATCGTCAACGGCAACGGTCCGGAGGCCGGTGCGCCACTGGCCCGCAGCCCACGGATCGCGAAGATCGCGTTCACCGGGTCGACCGAGACCGGGCGGCTCATCATGGGGTACGCGACCGAGAACCTCATCCCGGTCACCCTCGAACTCGGCGGCAAGAGCCCGAACGTCTTCCTTCCCGACGTGATGGCCGCCGACGACGAGTTCCTGGACAAGGCCATCGAGGGCTTCGTGATGTTCGCCCTCAACCAGGGTGAGGTGTGCACCTGCCCCTCCCGCGCGCTGATCCACGAGTCGATCTACGACGACTTCATGGCCCGCGCGCAGGCCCGCGTCGAGGCGATCGTGGCGGGTGACCCACTGGACCCGGCCACGATGATGGGCGCTCAGGCCAGCCGGGCCCAGCTGGAGAAGATCCTCACCTACGTCGACATCGGCGTGGCCGAGGGCGCGACGATCCGTACCGGCGGCCACCGGCGCACCATCCCCGGGTTCGAGGACGGGTACTACGTGGAGCCCACCGTGTTCGAGGGCGACAACCGGATGCGGGTGTTCCAGGAGGAGATCTTCGGCCCGGTCGTGTCCGTGACACCCTTCCACGACACCGAGGACGCGCTGCGGATCGCCAACGACACGGTCTACGGCCTCGGTGCCGGGGTGTGGTCACGGGACGCGGAGACCGCCTACCGGCTCGGCCGCGGCATCCGGGCCGGGCGGATCTGGGTCAACAACTACCACGCCTACCCGGCGCACGCCGCGTTCGGCGGCTACAAGCAGTCCGGCATCGGCCGGGAGACCCACAAGATGATGCTCGACCACTACCAACAGACCAAGAACATCCTGGTCAGCTACAGCCCGCGTCCAGTGGGCTTCTTCTAGAGGAGTGCCGTCATGAAAGCCGCCGTCGTCCATGACTTCAGCAAGCCGCTGGTGATCGAGGACGTACCCACGCCGGAGCCGGGCCCCGGTGAGATCCTCGTGCGGATCGAGACCTCCGGCCTGTGCCACACCGACATCCACGCCGCCCACGGCGACTGGCCGGTCAAGCCCAACCCGCCGTTCATCCCCGGCCACGAGGGTGTCGGCATCGTGGAACACCTCGGCGAGGGGGTGACCGAGGTCGCGCTCGGCGACCGCGTCGCCATGCCCTGGCTCGGGTACGCCTGCGGTGCCTGCGAGTACTGCACCACCGGGTGGGAGACGCTGTGCGAGCAGCAGCGCAACACCGGGTACTCCATCAACGGCGGATACGCGCAGTACGCCACGGCGAATGCGAAGTACGTCGCCAAGGTACCCGCCGGCGTGGACCCGCTCGACGCCGCACCGCTGACCTGTGCCGGAGTCACCACCTACAAGGCGGTCAAGGTGTCCGGCGCCCGGCCGGCCTCGCTCGTCGCGGTCTTCGGGATCGGCGGATTGGGACACCTCGCCCTGCAGTACGCGAAGATCTTCGGTGCGTCGGTCGTCGCCGTCGACGTCACGGAGGACAAGCTGCAGCTGGCCCGGGACCTGGGTGCCGACTACACGGTCAACGCGCTGACCCAGGACCCGGTGCAGGCCATCAAGGACCTCGGCGGCGCGCACGCGGCGATCGCGCTCGCCGTGGCGCCGAAGGCGTTCGAGCAGGCGTTCGGGTCGCTGCGCCGGGGCGGCACGCTTGTGTTCGTCGCCCTGCCCGCTGACAACCTCGTGCGGCTGCCGATCTTCGAGACGGTGCTCAACGGCCTCACGATCGTCGGCTCGATCGTCGGTACCCGCGGCGACCTGGCCGAGGTGTACCAGCTGCACGCGGCGGGCCGTACCCGGGTGGTGCGCGAGACCCGCGCGCTCGACGATGTCAACGAGTGCTTCGAGCAGGTGGAGAAGGGTCAGGTCCAGGCGCGGCTGGTGTTCGACCTGCGGTGATGGTACGTGTCCGGCGGCCACGGTCACGCCGCCGGACGCGCACGTACCCTCAGGGCCCCCGCCGCCTTTTCACCGACCCAGATACGCGCCGCCGTTGACGTGGATGACCTGCCCCGTGAGGTGCCCGGCAGCGGCAGACGCGAGGAAGCCGACGGTGGCTGCCACGTCGCCGGGGGTACCCGGCCGCCCGTTGCGGGTGGCGGCGACCCGCTGGCGTACCCCCTCGTCCGTCATCCGGTCCCGGAAGAACTCGGTGTCGAGGATCAGGCCCGGAGCGACGACGTTGGCGGTGATGCCTCGCGGGCCGAGCTCGCTGGCCACCGATGCGGTCCAGGCCTCGACCGCGGCCTTGGCCGCACCATAGGATCCGGCGCCCAGCCGGGCCGCGATCGAGCCGATCGTGACGATCCTGGCGCCTTCCCTGAGCCTGGGGGTAAGTGCCGAGGTCACCAGGACGGCGGACATGAGGTTGGCGTCCAGGTTGGCCCGCCAGCTCGCGGCCAGCGCTACGAGGTCACCGTCGTCGACGGGCGTCCGGTCGAAGTCGGTGTTTCCGCCGGCGTTGTTGACCAGCACGTCGACCTCGTCGGGCAGCAGCGGCAGCGCCGCGGCGACCGAGGCCGGGTCGGCGGCATCGAAGACCACCGGGGTCGCTCCGATCGCGGCGGCGGTCTGTCTGAGCAGTTCCTCCCGGCGGCCGGTGACCACAACCTGCTCGCCTGCCCGGGCGAAGGTCTCCGCCACGGCGCGCCCGATGCCGGTCGCACCCCCGGTAACGACAACGGTCCGCAAGGCAACCTCCTTCAGGCTTAAGGTATCGGGTCTGGACGCCGCGACTGCGGGCCCCGTACCGGATCTCGAAACGGCGAGGTCACCGCAGGGCGGTGGCCGCGGCGGCCTTGACCGATGCGGTGAGGGCGTCGAGGGCGGCGGAGTCCAGCCGCCAGTGTTGCCAGTACAGGGGTACATCTAGATGGCGGCCGGCGGCCAGTTGCACGCAACGCCCGGCGCTGATGTCCGCGCGCGCGATCTGCTCGGGTACCATGCCCCAGCCCAGCCCGAGCCGGATCGCCTCGACGAACCCCCATACGGACGGAACGTAGTGCACCGGTGGGTCGAGCAGGCGCCTGGTCAGCAGGCGAAGGAAACGATGCTGAAGCTGGTCCCTGCGACTGAAGACGACGACCGGGGCCACCGCCAGGGCAGACGTCGTCGCACCGTCGGGGAAGTGCGCATCCATCAGGTCCGGGGACGCCAGGGCGAGATAGCGCATCGCGCCCAGCCTCTCCACGCGACAGCCTTGTACGGCAACGTTCTCGGCGGTCACCGCCGCCATCACCGACCCGTCGTGAAGCAGTTCCGCGGTATAGTCCTGGTCCTCCTCGCGCAGGTCGAAGGAGAGCGCGAGGTCCGCCGGCACATTCGCCAGCGCGGGCAGGAACCAGGTGCTCAGCGAGTCGGCGTTGACCACCACCGCCACCCTTGTCCGGGCCTGGCCACGGGCGAGCTGTCCGCGCGCGGCGTCCAGCGCCTCGCGTTCCAGCAACGAGACCTGGCCGGCCAGCCGCAGCACGGACCGGCCCGCCTCCGTGGCCCGGCACGGCTTGGTCCGGCGGATCAGAACCTGGCCGACCGCGTTCTCCAGCGCCTTGATCCGCTGGCTGACGGCCGACGGGGTGACGTGCAGCGAGCGGGCCGCGGCCTCAAAGCTGCCCTCAACGACGACCGCGGCGAACGTGGTCAACTGGACGGAGTCGAGCGCCATGTTAAGAGATTCTAAAGTACGTTCAAAAACTTGAGCTGGAGTGTTGAACGCCGCGACCGTAGCGTCGGGCACATGCCCGGTAGCTACGCCACCGCCATGGCGGGATCCGCCTTCGCGGGATTCGCCTTCTCGCTCGCGCTCATCGCCGTCATCGGCGCGCAGAACGCCTTTGTCCTGACTCAGGCCCTACGCCGCGAGCATGTGCTGCCGGTCGTGGTGACCTGCGCGGCGTCGGACGCGCTGCTGATCGCGGTCGGCATCGCGGGCGTCGGCACCGCGGTGGCGGACAACCCCTCGGCGGTTGGCGTCGTGCGCTGGGTCGGCGCCGTGTTCCTGCTGTGCTACGGCGTGGCCGCGGCGCGCCGTGCCTTCCGCGCCGAGGCGCTCACGCCGGCGGAGCGCCAGCCGGCCCGGTTGCGCACCACGGTCCTGAGCTGTCTCGCGTTCACCTACCTCAACCCGCACGTCTACCTGGACACCGTGCTGCTCGTCGGCGCGGTCGCCCATCAACACCCGTACCGGTGGCTGTTCGGTGCCGGCGCCGCCGTGGCCAGCGCCGTCTGGTTCACCGCGCTCGGTGTCGGCGCGCACCGGCTCGCCCCGGTACTCGCCCGGCCGGCCGCATGGCGCCTGGTGGACGGCATCGTCGCCGTGTTGATGGTCACGATGGCCGTGTCGCTCGTCCGGTCGTGACCGCGTCGGATGTCTTGTCGAACGACGCTCCGTCATCGTCGGGCGAGGAGTTCCTCGACGAGCGCACCCGCGGTATGCGCCCCGCCGGCGGCCCTCAGCGCCGCGCCCAGCTCGCCCGCCCGCTGCCGCAACCGCGGTTCGTGCAGCGCCCGGGTCACCGCCCGCCGTACCCGGTGCGGGCGCGGGGTGCCGGTGCGCAGGTCCAGTCCGGCGCCGGACCAGGCCACCCGGCGGGCCACCTCGGGCTTGTCCAGCGACCCGCCGGCGACCACCAGCGGCACGCCGGCCTGGACGGCGGCCAGCACCCCGCCCCAGCCGCCGTTGGTGACCACGAGGTCGACCAGGGGCAGCAGCACGTCGTGCGGCAGGAACGGCACGGCCCGCACATTGCCGGGCAACGGCCCGAGCGTCGCGACCGGTGACCCACCGGTGGTGCACACCAGCAACGGGTGTTCTCCGGCGAGGCCGGCGATCGCCGGTCGCAGCAGGTCGTCCGGATCGACGTCGAGCGTGCCCTGGGTCACGTACACCACCGGCCGGCCCTCGGCCCGTGCGGTGGCCAGCTCCGGCCACCAGGACGGCAGCTGCGGTCGCGGCGCCGGGGGCGGCGCCAACCGGCCCACGAAGTGCACGTGCGCCGGCAGGTCACCGCGCGGGTAGTCCAGGCCGGGCACGCCCTGCGCCAGCACCAGGTGTGGCGAGTACAGGCTGTCCAAGGCGGGCAGCGACGTCGGCCCCAGCCCGGCCGCGGCGCGGATCCGGTTGACGTGCGGATGGACCAGGAGCCGGTAGATCGGCTCGGTAGCGCGGCGGAGCACCGCGTCGCGCAGCCGCCCGGTCCGTCCGGTCGCCGGCCGCAGTCGCAACCCGGGCGGTGGCAGGTCCCGGCTGGTCAGGCTCAGCACGGTCACCGCTACCGAGACCCACGGCGTACCGAGCGCCTCGCCGGCCAGCGCCGCGCCGAAGGCGAGCTGGTCGGCGACGATCAGGTCGAACGGGGTGTCCCCGGCCGCGGCGTGGATGTCCGCCGCCTGGCCGGACGCGGTGCCGAACAGCACGTGGTCCGAGTTGGCCTTGGCCGCCCGTAACCCCTTGCCGTCGCCGACCTGCGGGAAGGTCGCCGCCAGGCGGGCGTCGTCGAAGTCCTGCGCGCGGGTGAACGGCAGCCAGCGTGCGCCGGCCGTCTCGAACCGGGTCCGGTACTTCGCGCCGGTGTACGCCACGACCTCGTGGCCGCGGCGGACCAGTTCGGCGGCCACCGCCGTCATCGGGCCCACGTGGCCGGCGAAGGGCAGGCAGGTCACCAGGATCCGCGGCACCCGACCATGGTGGCCGGTCGCCGGCACGGCGGCAACCCGGCAATCCGGTGCTGGCGATCGGGCCGGAGCTGCGTCCGGGTCAGGGGCGGGTGGCGGCCCGGACCAGGCCGGTTTCGTAGGCGATGACGACGAGCTGGGCCCGGTCGTGCGCGCCGAGCTTGGCCATCGTCCGGTTGACGTGTGTCTTGACGGTGTGCGGACTCACCACCAGGCGCTCGGCGATGTCGTCGTTGGACAGCCCGGTAGCGACCAGGGTCAGCACCTCGCGTTCCCGGTCGGTGAGCGCGGACAGGCGTGCCGGCGCCGGTGCCTCCGGGTGGTCCGGGCGGGACAGGTACCGGGCGATCAGGCTGCGGGTCGCCGCCGGGGACAGCAGGGCGTCGCCCCGGTGCACGACGCGGATGGCGTCGAGCAGCTCGGCCGGTTCCGCGCTCTTGCCGAGGAACCCGCTCGCGCCGGCCCGCAGTGCCTGGAACACGTACTCGTCGATCTCGAACGTGGTCAGGATCAGTACGTGTACGCCGGCCAGGTCCTCGTCACCGCTGATCAGCCGGGTGGCGGCGAGCCCGTCGAGGTCGGGCATGCGGATGTCCATGAGCACCACGTCGGCCCGGGTCTGCCGGGCCAGCTCCACCGCCTGCCGGCCGGTGGCCGCCTCGCCGACGACCTCCAGGTCGGGTGCGGAGTTGATCAGGACGGCGAAGCCGCCGCGCAGCAACGGCTGGTCGTCGGCGAGCAGGACCCGGATCGTCACGCCGCACCGCCCGGTACCGGAAGAGTCGCCTCGACGCGGAACCCACCACCCGGCCGGGGGCCGGCGCGCAGCGCGCCGCCGACGGCCGCCACCCGTTCGCGCATGCCGGTGATGCCGTGCCCGGCGCCCTCGATCGGCTGCGGTGCCCCCACGGCCGGCTGGTTGTCCACGACCACGCGCAGCGCGTCGGGCCGGTAGGTCAGCCGCAGTGTGACCGCCGCACCACCGGCGTGCTTGCACACGTTGGTGAGGGACTCCTGCACCACCCGGTATGCCGTGAGATCCGCTGCCGGCGCGAGCGGCCGTACCGGGCCCTCGACCTCGGCCTCGACGCGCAGCCCCGACCGGCGAAACGAGGCGACCAGCTCGGCCAGGCCGGACAGGCTCGCGGTCGGTTCGGTCGGTGCGTGCGGCTCGCCCGGCTCACGCAGCAGGCCGATCGTGTCGCGCAGCTCCTCCAGCGCGGCCTTGCTGGCGTGCCGGATGTGCGCCAGCGCCTGGCGGGTCTGGTCCGGTCGCTCGTCGAGCAGGTGGTCGGCGACGCCGGCCTGGACGTTGATGAGCGCGAGCTGGTGACCCAGGACGTCGTGCAGGTCGCGGGCGATGCGCAGCCGCTCCTCGGTCACCCGGCGCCAGGCCTCCTGCTCCCGGCCGAGCTCGGCGCGGCGGGCCCGCTGCTCCACCTCGGCGGTGTACGCCCGACGGGTGCGCGAGGCGTCTCCGGCGGCCACGGCGAGGCCGCCGAACGCGGCCAGGGCCAGGTTGTCCACGCCGATCCACGAGGCCGGTTTGGCCAGGACGTGCATTCCGGCGAGCGCGCCGATCGCCAGCGCCCCGATGACCAGCGCCCGGCGGCGGCTGCTGGTGTCAGCCACGGTGTACAGCGCGAGAAGCGGGGCGGCCAGGATCAGCGCGCCTTCATGGCGGGGGAACAGCGCGAGGTAGCCCTCGGCGGCGGCCGCGCTGGCCATGAGTACCGGGAACGGCCAGCGGTGGCGGAGCACCAGCGCGCCGCAGGCGATGCCGGCAAAGGCGAGGGCCAGGGCGCTCAGCCGCACCCGGGACGCCGGCGCGGCCGTGGTCACCAGCGTCACGACGAACAGGATCGCCGCGACCGCGATGTCCGCCTGCGGGTGCTGACGGACGGCGCGGCGCAGCCAGCCGGAAGCACTCATGTCCCGACGGTACGCGCGGGCGCGGTGCCGCGGCGTCGTCCTGCGGCGGTACGGCGGGTACCGCGCCCGCGGTACGGGCAAGATGCCGCGGCTGGGCGATGACCCGCAACCGCCGGCGCGGAAGGGTTGACGCGACAGTCAAGCCAGGAAGGGGTAGGCCATGACGGAGGTCGTGGTACGTGGACTGAGCAAGGATTTCGGCCGGATACCGGCGGTACGGGAGCTGTCCTTCGAGATACCGGGCGGGCAGGTGACCGGGTTTCTCGGGCCCAACGGGGCCGGCAAGACCACGACGCTGCGGATGGTGCTGGGGCTGGTCCGGCCGACCGCCGGTACCGCCCTGATCGACGGGCGCCGGTACGCCGACCTGCCGCATCCGCGCCGCGCCGTCGGCGCGGTGCTGGAGGCGACCGGGTTCCACCCCGGCCGCCGGGGCCGGGAGCACCTGCGGATCCTCGCCCAGGTGACCGGGGTGCCCCGGAGCCGGGTGGACGAGGTCCTCGACGAGGTGGAGCTGACGGCGGACGCGGACCGACGGGTCGGTGGGTACTCGCTGGGCATGCGCCAGCGCCTGGGCCTCGCGGCGGCGCTGCTGGGCGATCCGCGGGTACTGGTGCTCGACGAGCCGGGCAACGGGCTGGACCCGGCCGGGATGGCGTGGCTGCGTGGGCTGCTGCGTACGCTGGCCGCCCAGGGACGTGCGGTGGTGGTCTCCAGCCACGTCCTCGCCGAGGTCGCGCAGACCGTCGACCGGGTGGTGATCGTCCACAAGGGACGGTTGCGGTTCGCTGGCGCGCTCGACGAGCTGGCCGACCCGGATGCGCCGAGCACGTCGCTGGAGTCGGCGTTCCTGCGGCTGACCGGGGATACGCCGGCGGTGCCGGCCGGCACGACGGACGCGCGGTGAAGGGGACGACGATGGCCATTCTCCTCAGCAACGAACTGCGCAAGCTGCGCACGATCCGGGTGCCCTGGCTGCTGCTGGCCGCCGCGCAGGTGCTCATCGTCGGCGGCGCCGGCGGGCTGCTGCTGCGCGGCGACGTGCACGACGCCACGCTGTCCTCGGGCGCGGTGGCCCACGTGGGGTTGGTGTCGCTGTTCCCGCTGGTCCTCGGGATCATGGCGGTGGCCAGCGAGTACCGGCACAAGACCATCACTGACACGTACCTCGCGACGCCCCGGCGCGGCCGGGTGGTCGCGGCCAAGCTCGCCCTCTACACCGCCGTCGGCGTCGGGTTCGGGGTCATCGGCACCGTGACCGCACTCGGCACCGCCGCGCTCGCCCTGTACCTCAAGGGCGGCAGCCTCGATCTGTCCACTGTGGAGCTGTGGCGCACGGCCGGCGGCGCGATCGCGTGGAACGCCGCGTTCGCCGCGATCGGGGTCGGCGTCGGCGCGCTGATCCGCAACGTCATCGGCGCGGTGGCTGCCGCGCTGGCCTGGCTCGCCGTGGTCGAGGGCATCGTCGGCCAGCTGCTGGGCAGCGAGCTGAGCCGGTGGCTGCCGTTCGCGGCCGGCTCCGCGCTGGGCCGGATCCCGGCGAGCCTCGCGGGCGGGCTGCCGCAGTGGGGCGCCGGGCTGCTCCTGGCCGGCTACGCCACGGCGTTCGCCGTGCTCGCCACGGCGACGGCGGTCCGCCGGGACGTGACCTGAGCGGCCGCCCGGACCATCAGGGCATTGGTCGCGCCCGGCGCGGAGGGGGGTACCGCGCCGGGCGCGAGCCGTTACGAGCCGAGCGTGAAGTGGTCGAAGTCCACCTGTCCGATCGTGCCCGAGCTGTGTGAGGTCATGAACACGCCGACGTCCTGCGTCGCCGCCGCGGTCGGTACCGACACGGTGGCGATCCAGGTCCACGTCGTGCCGTCGGTCGAGTAGTAGCCGGTGTAGCTGGTGCCGGTGCGTACGAGCTTCAGCCACGACGGGTACGCCGCGGTGCCGAGTCCCTCGCCGGACGGCGCGCTGTTGGACTCGAGCCGGCCGTCGCCGTTGGCGTCCCACTGGACGACGTACCCGTGGCCCGGGGTGACCGCGATGATGAGGAACCCCGGCGAGGTGTTGGCGGCCGTGATGCTGTTGCGCACCATGATGCCGGCCTTGGCCCAGGCGTTCGTGTTGGCCTGCGACAGCACCTGGACCACAGCGACGGTGCCGTCGGTCTCGGCGCCGGGCAGGTAGATGGTGCCGTACTGGTTGGTGCCGCCGTAGACGTCCGCGCCGTCGCCCCGGATGCCGAGCCTGGTACCGAGCTGGGCGAAGGACGCCGTGGTCGACGCGAACGTCAGGTACGGCGGCTGCACCGGCATGCTGACCGTCACCGTCGCGGTCACCGACGCGTGGAGCGACGTCTTGCCGGGCCAGGTATAGCTGGCGGTGGCGGTCAACGCGCCCGTGTCGAAGAGTTGCGTCGGTTGCGGTACGACGACCTGGAAGGTCGCCTGTACCGTCTGCTCGGTCTCCACCGCGCTGAACGACGTCGGCGAGGTCGGCGTCACCGACCAGGTGGCCGGCGCCTGGAGCCCGAGCTTGACCTGCGTCGCCGGCAGGTCGCCGTGGTCGGTGAAGGACACCGTGAACGTGACCGGCTGGCCAGCCGTCACCGTCGTCGGACCGGTCAGCGCGAGCGTCGTGTGCGGCGGCGCCAGGGTCGGGTTCTCGTCGGGGCTCACCCGGTACAGCGCCACGCCGTGCGGCGGGACGTTCGGGCTGATCACCCCGGTGGTCTCGGTCGTCTCGTGGGTCCAGAGGTCCCGCAGGAAGTAGTCGGTACCGGCGGGCAGGCCGAGGGTGGCCGTCGTCGTGGCGACCACCTGAGGCTGCGTGGACGTGTTGAACAGCGCGACGATGACGTCCCCGTTCGGCTCGGCCTTGGTGAACACCTGCTGGCTAGGCGTATTGACGATCCGGGTGGCGTCGATGGCGTCCTGGTCGACCGCGAGCACCTCGGTGTTCTTCAGGTAGCTCAGGTCGAGCGGGTCGAGGTTGGTCAGGTCGGTACCGAGGATGAACGGCGAGGCGCCCATCGCCCACAGGCTCATCTGGGTCTTGCGCTCGTCCGGGGTCAGGCCGTCGCCCGCGCCGTTGCCGACCTCGATGGAGTCGTAGTCGTTGAACCCGCCCGGACCACCGTAGGGCTGCCAGTTCGCGACCTGGTTGAACCGGGACTGGACGTGGCTCCAGTCGGTCAGCGGGAACCCGCTGCCGTTCGGCCCCGGGCCGCAGTAGCACTCGACGTCGCCGCTGGTGCGCCAGCCGTTGGAGTACTGCCGCCAGGTGGCGGCACCGCTGATGTTCAGGTTGTTGGACAGTTCCAGGTGGATCGGGCGGCCGGTCTGCCGCAACGCGTTGGACCAGGCGACGATGTCCGGGACGTCGAAGGTGCCCACCCCGTCGATCTTGAGGTAGTCGATGTCCCAGGACGCGAACTGGTTCGCCCACGAGTTGATGAACTCCTGCGCACCGGGCTTGCTGTAGTCGATGCCGACCATGCCCCGGCAGTTGTAGTTGCGCTCGGTGGCCGTGGTGGCGATATCGGCGGCGTGGTAGGGGGTGCCCTCGATCGGCGTGTTCAGCACCACCGCCTGATGGGAGATGCCCGGGGTGACGTACAGGCCGAACTTGAGGCCCTTGCCGTGGATGTCGTCGGCGAGCACCTTGATGCCGTCGGTCGAGCCGGTGGGCGGGAACTTGGCGGGGTCGGTCACCCACCGGCCGAACCCGTCCACGTCGGGGCCCTGGCTGCCCGGGCACAGGTACCAGAAGTCGTCGAGATTGACGTACTGGTACCCGACGTCCGCGAGGCCGCTGCTCTTCATGGCGTCGGCCTGTGCCTTGATCTTGTCCGCGGTCGGAGTGCGCCGGATGAAGCTCCAGCTGCTCCACCCCAGCGGCGGTGTCAGCGCGAGGCCGTTGTCGAGCGCGAACGCCGGGGGCGCGCTGGATACGACGGCGATGGCGATCAGGGGCGCCGCCACGATCGCGGCGGTCAGACCCCGGAGCAGTCTTCTCATGTCTTCTCCTCGATACCCGGGCGCGCGTCCGGGTTCCGGTCGTCATCCGCCGGCGACACGGGACGCCTCCACGGCCAGCGCGCAACCCGTCGCGTCCGCCCTTCACCGCCGCGCGGTGCCATGCCGCCCCGCCAACTACGTCGGATGTCTGAACGAAAAGCCTAGGATTGCCGGGTCGGCGCGTCAAACCCCGCGGCGATCCCGGCCGGCCGTCGAGGGGGCCGGCGTCGAATCGGCGAATCCGCAAATGAGGTAATAGGATCCGGGGCCAGTGTTCCGGTGCGCGACGCTCTGGGCAGCGTAAGCATCGTTTGTTGAGCATCAATGTCCTTCGCTTGACTCATCCGATCAATCGGACCTAGCGTGAGCCGGTGGAGCCGGCAACAGGGATCTTGGGAAGCGGGAAGTGGGATCGATGAGCCTGGCCACGAAGTGCCTCGCCGTCCTGGCTGTCACGGCGTTGGCGGTCGCCGGTGCCGGAGTGGCCCGCGCCGCCGACACAGCGGTGTTCAACGTACGCAGTTACGGCGCGACCGGTGACGGGACGACCAACGACTCGCCCGCGGTCGATGCGGCGATCACCGCCGCCAACGCCGCGGGCGGCGGGATCGTGCAGTTCCCGCCGGGTACCTACCTGGCCGGCGGGTCGATCCACCTGAAGAGCAACGTGACGATCCAGCTCGACGCGGGCGCCACGCTGCTGGGTGCGCCGACCGGGTACGACGTGCCCGAGCCGAACCCGTTCGACGCGTACCAGGACTTCGGGCACAGCCACTTCCACGACGCGATGATCTGGGGCGACAACCTCACCGACATCGGCTTCACCGGCTCGGGGACGATCGACGGCGGCGGGAACTTCATCACCGGCAACCCGAAGCCCGGACAGGCCGACAAGCTCATCTCGCTGACCCGCTGCACCAACCTGACCGTCAACGGCATCACGCTCAAGCGTGGCGGCCACTTCGCGATGCTCATCAACGGCTGCACGAACGTGACTTCCGACCGCCTCACCATCGACACGGCGGACAACCGCGACGGCTGGAACATCATCAGCACGACGAACGTCACCATCACCAACATCAATATCGCGGCCAACGACGACGCGCTGGCGTTCAAGAGCGACTACGCGCTCGGCGCCAAGCTGCCCAACGGCAACGTCCGGGTCACCGACGCCCACCTGTCCGCCGTGTGCTGCAACGCGCTGATGTTCGGCTCGGAGACGTGCGGGGACTTCACGAACTACCGGTTCGACCGGATCACCATCACCGGCGCGAACAAGTCCGGGCTGGGCCTGGTCTCGATGGACGGCGCGAACATCTCGGACGTGCACTACTCCAACATCACCATGTCGGGGGTCTCCTCGCCGATCATGCAGAAGATCGGTACCCGCCGGCGCTGCGGCAATAATCCCGGGGTCGGGCACATCAGCAACATCACCTACGAGAACATCACCGCCACCGGCAAGAGCAGCCCGGAGTTCAGCGCCACGCTGTGGGGCGAGTCCGGCGGCAACCGGATCAGCGACGTCACCTTCGCCAACGTCCACCTCACCGTGCCCGGCGGCCACGCCGCGATGTCGATCGACCCGCCGAGCAACGACCCGAACAACTACAACCCCAACAGCATCGGCATCCGCCCGGCCTACGGGTTCTACCTGCACAACGTCGACCGGGTCACGTTCAACAACAGCTCGTTCCGGTTCGTCGCCAACGACGACCGGCCGGCGTTCATCGCGAACGCCGGCAGCACGGTCGCCCTCCACCACGTCACCGCGCAGCGCGGTACCGGCAGCCCGTTCGACGTCGGCTTCCAGTCGGTCGACGGGTACTGCATGACGAACGGCCGTGACACCACCGGAGCCCGGCTGCGCCTGAGTACGCCCGACTCGACCCCGGCGTGCAACGCCGGCGTGGACAACTTCTCGATCAGCGTGTCGCCGGCCACCCAGGCGGTCACCGCGGGCTCAACGGTGACCTACGCGGTCCGGACCGCGGTGGTCACCGGCAGGCCCGGCGACATCACGCTCACCGCCACGGGGCAGCCCGCGGGCACCAGCGTGTCGTTCAGCCCGAGCCGGGTCCGGCCGGGCGGTACCGCCACCATGACGGTCACCACCACAGCCGGGGTCCGCAACGGCACGTACCCGATCACGGTCATCGGTACCAACTCGGCGGCGACCCAGTACGCGCGCGTCGGGCTCGTCGTCACCGGCGGGGTCGACCTGCGCATCACCAACCTGGTCGTCGCCGACACCGCCAATGCCGCGGACTGGTCGGTCCAGGCCAACCTGCAACCCGGCAACCTCCAGTACGGCGACCGGGCCTTCACGTTCGCGACGGTACCGTCCGCGGTGCTCGGCGCGACCTGGATCCGCACCGCGAACGACTCCAAGAGCGCTACCGCCAACCCCTTGGTGACGTTCACCATCAGCGCGTCGGCGACCGTGATGGTCGCGGTCGACACCCGGCTCGGGCGGCGTCCCTGGATGGACCCGAGCTGGGTGAGCACCGACGTCCAGCTGACCAACAGCGAGAGCGGTACGAGAACCTTCCAGGTGTTCGCGAAGAGCTTCCCGGCCGGGCAGGTCGCCCTCGGTCCCAATGCCGACCCGGCCAACAGCAGCAGCATGTACACGGTCATCGTGGTCTGACCTGACGGTCCCGCTCGGCACCGCCTGCCAGTTCCGTGCCGATGGCCAAGAGCCGCTGGAGGTCGTTGCCGTCACCATGCCGCCATAGCCCGACCAGGGCGCGGACGAGGCCAGGCCGGTGCCGTTGGTCCTCCTGCCACGGTATGAGGCCGCCTCCTTCCAGCGGCCGCGGGTGCGGCGCGTGGTCGGATGACCGGGGCTTGGCCGGACGCCACGCTACGGGCATGGCTGTCTCCCCAGGTCTGTTCCCGCATCGGGCGGTGCGCTGGCACCGGCCGCTCATCCTGTTCAGCGGTGCGATGGTGGCGCTGGCGGTCGTGGCCGCAGTTGGCCTGGTCGTCGACGACCGGGTGCTGGTAGGCGCGCCGATCTGGCTCAAGCCGTTGAAGTTCGCCACGTCGTTCGCCGTCTACTCGGCGACGCTGGCGTGGATGCTGTCCCTGCTGCCCAGGCCGAGCCGTATCGCTCATTGGGCGGCCACCATCATCGTCATCACGGGGGTGATCGAAATGGTGGTCATCGTCGGTCAGGTCATCCGCGGGCGGCAGAGCCACTTCAACCAGCTCACCCCGCTCGATGCGCGGTTGTACGACCTGATGGCCGGGTCGATCGCCGTCCTGTGGCTCGGCCACCTGGCGGTCGCGGGCGTGCTCGCCCGCCGGCCGCTCGGCGACCCGGCCGTCCGGACGGCGATCCGGCTCGGCCTCGTCGTCAGCGTGGTCGGGATGGCGGCGACAGGCGTTCCGATGACGCTGCCCCGGGGCGAACAGATCGCGCGGAACACGGGATTCGTCGGTGCGCACAGCGTGGGCGTGGCGGACGGTGGGCCGGGCCTCCCGGTCACCGGATGGAGCACCACCGGCGGTGACCTGCGGGTCTCCCACTTCGCCGCGCTCCACGCCCTGCAGGCGTTGCCGCTTCTCGCCGTGCTTCTCGCCGTCGTCCTGCGGGCCCGGTCCGAGACGACGCGGCGCCGCCTGGTCGTGATCGGCTCGACCGGCTACGCCGGGCTGATCGGCCTGCTGCTGTGGCAGGCGCTGCGCGGGCAGCCACTGCTCCGCCCGGACGGCCTGACCCTGCTGGCCGGCGGCGGCCTGCTGGCCGGCGTGGCGCTCGCGGTCGCCGCGGTGCTCGTCGCCGCCCGTCCCGGCGTGCCGGCGGTGGTGCACCGGTGACCGGGTTCCTGTTCAGCCTCACGTTCGTGCTGGCCGCGCCGTTCTGGGCACTCATGATCCTCGCGCCGCGCTGGTGGTTGACCCGGCGGATCGTGGCCGCTCCGCTGATCGCGCTGCCACCCCTGGTCGTCTACGCCCTGGTCATCATTCCGCGCTTGACCGAGGCGCTGCCGGTGTTGCTGTCGCCGACGCTGCCCGGGATGCGGGCCCTCCTCGGCACCGCCAGCGGGGCGGCGGCCGCCTGGGCCCATTTCATCGCGTTCGACCTGTTCGTAGGGCGCTGGATGTACCTCGACAGCCGGGCCCGCGGCATCCACCCGCTGGCCATGGCACCGGTGCTGGTCCTGACGATCCTGCTCGCGCCGTTGGGACTGCTCACGTACCTGCTGGTTTTCGTGCGGTTCCGGCGCGCTTAGGGTGGTGCACGTGCTGACCCGCGTGTTCGACGAGCGGCACGCGTTCGCGCGCCTCACCCTCCTCGTCGCCGGCGGGGTCGGCTACCTCGCCTTCCGCGGCGACGACATGGACCGGGTCGACGTCGCGTGCGCCGTGGCCGCCTTCCTGGCGGGGTATGCGCTGTACCGGTGGCCGCTGGCCAACCTGCTCGGACAGGTGGCCGCCTTCGGCTCCGCACTGCTGTTCGGGCACGCCGCCCCGGTGGTGCCCGAAGTCGGCGCCGGCTGGGCCCTCATCGAGCTGGCCCTGCGCTCGCCGGGTCGCCGCGCGATCTACCTCGGTGCGTTGCTGCTGTGCGCCGTCAAGCTCGCCGGCGAAGACATGCGGGTACCGGACACCGTGCCGCGGTCCCTCTACGGCCTCGCCATCACCGTCGGCGTGCCCCTGCTGCTCGGGCTGAACATCCGTGCCGTACGGCAGCTCGCCCGGCAGGCCGAGGAGCGGGCCGCCGAGGAGCGGCGGCGGCGGCAGTCGCAGATCCGAGCCGTCCGGGCCGACGAGCGCACGGCGATCGCCCGCGAACTGCACGACCTCATCGCCCACCACGTCGCCTCGATGGTGCTGCGTGTGGGCGTCGCCCGGCACGTCCTGCCGCTGACCGACCCACGGGTGGCCGAGGTCCTTCGACGACCTGCATGCCACCGCCACCGCCGCGCTGGCCGACCTCCGCCAGCTCGTGGCCGTGTTGCGCGATCCGGACGCCGTCGGTGACGACCCGGCACTGGCGTCGATCGAGCCGTCAGCGTTGCCAGCCGCCCTGCAGGCGGCCGTGGACCGTTCCGGTCTGGTCGTGGTGGCGTCGATCGACCCGGCGGTGGCGACCCTTGACGGAATGCGCAGCCTGGCCGTACTGCGCCTGACCCAGGAGGCGCTGACCAACGTGGCCAGGCACGCCGGCGGGGGAGCGCGGGCCCGGTTGACGGTCGCGGTGGCCGACGGGATGGTCCACTGGGAGGTGTCCGACGACGGTGGCGGGGCGCAGGCCGCCGCCCCGACCGTGCCCGGACATGGGTTGACCGGAATGCGCGAGCGGGTGGAGATCCTCGGGGGCCGGCTGGAGGCCGGGCCGGCCGGTGACGGCTGGCGGGTGTGCACGCGGCTGCCGCCGCTGGCCGTCGGGGTGGCGGCGCCGGCCGGAGCCCGTGCGCCGGAGCCCGCGCCGTGATCCGGGTACTGCTCGTCGACGACCAGAACCTGGTCCGTGCCGGATTGCGGATGCTGTGTGACTCGGCACCCGACCTCGAGGTGGTCGGCGAGGCCGAGAGCGGCCGTGACGCCATCCGGCTCGTCGAGCAGACCGCCCCCGACGTCGTGGTGATGGACCTGCGCATGCCGGGCATCGACGGCATCACCGCCACCCGCCGGATCCTCGCCAGCCGCCCGGCGGTGCGGGTCCTCGTACTGACAACGTTCGGCGACGACGACCACCTGTACCCGGCGCTCGCCGCCGGCGCCTGCGGGTTCCTGGTCAAGGACGCCGCACCCGCCGATCTGCTCGACGGGATCCGCCGCGCCGCGGCCGGGGACAGTCCGTTCAGCTCCGCGGTCCTGCGCCGGCTCGTCGACCGGGCACTCGGCGTCCGGCCCGACGTTCCGGCCTTCCTCACCCACCTGACCGTCCGCGAGCGGGAGGTCCTGGCCCTCGTCGGAGCGGGACTGTCCAACCGCGAGATCGCCGGCCGGCTCCACATCGGGGTGACCACCGTCAAGACCCACATGGCCAGCCTGATGAGCAAGACCGGAACCCCCAACCGGGTGCGCCTGGCACTGGTCGCCGTGCAGGCCGGGCTGTCACCCGCCGGGCAACCGCGGCACGACGACCGGAGCTAGCGCAGCACCTTGCCGGTGAGGGCGGCGATGACGCCGGCGGGCTGGACGGGTTGACGGTGCGCCGGCTCGCCGCCGACCTCGGCGTCCAGTCGCCGTCGCTGTACTGGCACATCCGCACCAAGCAGGAACTGCTCGACGGGATGGCCGACGCGATCATCCAGGCCGCCGGACTGGGCCCACCGCGTGACGGTGAGTCCTGGCAGGACGGTCCTCGCGCTGCGCACGATCGCGGCGCTCAGCCGCTACGTCACCGGGTTCGTCCTGCAGGAGCAGACCGAGCGGAAGGCGGACGCGGTCCCGCCGGCCGAGCAGCTTGCCGTGCTGGCCCAGCTGCTCGACGGTGGTACCTCGGCCACCCTGCTCGCCGCCTTCCGCGAGGGCGGCAGTGCGCCCGGCGAGGAGGCCTTCGAACACGGTCTGCGCGCCCTTGTCGACGGCACGGCGGCCGCCCTGGCCCGCCTCGGCGCTCGTCAGTAGAGCCTTGGTGGCGCTTACTCCACAGTCGAGGCCGACGGGACCTGTTCCTGGGTGACGGGGCGGCCGACGTGGCGGCACCACCAGGCGAGCAGTCCGGCCGCCGCGGCCGCGAGCGCGCACAGCGGCCAGAGCAGCCGGGGGGCGTGGAGGTAGACGAACGCACCGGCCGGTGGGGCGAGCAGGGTTCCGCTGGTGGCGGCGCCGGTGTAGAGCCCCTGGTACTGGCCGAGGAGTCCGGGTGGTGCGGCGTCGAGCACGTGTGCGGTGGCGGTCGTCTTGTAGAGGATCTCGCCGACCGTCACGACAGTCATCGCGGCGACGGCGAAGCCGGTGACCGCGCCGAGGGAGAAGCCGCCGAAGCCGACGCCGACCAGGCCGTACCCGACCCCGATGATGCCGAGTGCGGGCAGCCGGCGCAGGGCCATGGTCGCCGGCAGCTCCAGGCACAGGATGAGGCCGGCGTTCAGGGCGACCAGGCCGGCGTAGAGGCGCACGCCGTGACCGTGGTCGCGCAGGTATACCGGCAGCGTCGAGTAGAGCTGGCGGTAGACGACGTCCACGACCACGATCGCCGGGAGGAGGAGGTGCAGTCCGCGGTCGGCGCGCAGGGCGCGCCACAGACCGCCGTCGCCGCGGGTACGGGTGGCGGCTGGGGCGTCGCGGGGGAGCAGGCGCGCGGTGGCGGCGCGCACGATGAGCGTGACGATGCCGTCGACCACGAACAGGGCTTCGAAGCTGTAGGCGGACAGCAGCGCGCCCAGCGGCGGCCCGACCATGGTGCCGGCGTTGAACGCGGCCCGGCTCAGCGCCACCGCGCGCCGCCGGTCCCCGGCCGGTACGGCGAGCGCGACGAGCGCGCCCTGGGACACGCCCGCCGCCGCGCCGGCGTACCCGAGCAGCGGAAGCACCACGACGAGTGCGCCCAGCGGCAGCCACGGGATGGCGAGCGTGGCCGTACCGGTGAACGCCGAACACGCCATCAGGCCGCGGCGGTGCCCGTACCGGTCGCCGAACCAGCCACCGGTGAAGTTCCCGAGCAGCAGGCCGGCGCCGAGCCCGCCGGTGAGCAGCCCGGCCCGGTCGAGCGGGAGGTGTCGCGGGCCGGTCAGGTACAGGAACAGGAACAGGAAGAGGAACGAGCCGACCGCGTTGACGAACCGGCCGGCGGCGAGCACCCAGACCACGCGGGGTACGCCACGCATCGACCCTCCTAGTCAGTCTCCTTTGGGGACTGACTATAGACTGGCCGGCGTGGGTACGCGGACCCGTACGGTCGACGTCACCTGCGCCATCGCGCAGGCACTGGACGTGGTGGGCGACTGGTGGAGCCTGTTGGTCCTGCGCGACGTGGCCCGAGGGCTGCACCGGTTCGAGGAGCTGCGGGCCGAGCTGTCGGTGTCCCGCAAGGTGCTCACCGAGCGGCTGCACAAGCTCGTCGACCACGGCGTGCTGGAGCGCCGGCGGTACAGCGACCGCCCACCCCGGTACGAGTACGTGCTGACCCCGCTCGGCCGGGGCGCCCTGCCGATCCTCGCCGCGCTGCAGGACTGGGGCGACCGGTGGCTGCTCGGCGACGGCACGGTCGCGGCCGCCACCGCGCCTGGCAGCGCCGAGGCGCAGCGGGTACACGGCCTCGTCGGTACCCGCGTCCCGGTGCTCGCCCGCCTGGAACCCGTTTCCCTGCAACCGTTTACCGTGCTCTACTGCTACCCCGGCACCCAGCTGCCCGACGCCGACCGGATCCCCGGCGCGCCGGGCTGCACCTTGGAGTCGTGCACATACCGCGACCGGCTCCACGAGTTCGCCGCGTACGGCGCCGCCGTGCGCGGGGTGAGCACGCAGCGTCCGGCCGAGCAGGCCGGCTTCGCGGCGGCCCACCGGATCCAGTTCCCGTTGCTGTCCGACGCGGACCTCGAACTGACGATGGCGCTGCGGCTGCCCACGTTCCGCGCGGCCGGCACGGTCCGGCTCAAGCGGCTCACCCTCGTGGTGGACGCCGACCGTACCGTCCGTGGCGTGCTCTACCCCGTGCCCGACGTGACCGGCAGCGTCGAGGACGCCCTGCGACTGGTCCGCGACCTCGCGGCCGAGTATGCCTAGGGGTGGGTTCGCGGTCCCCGGAAGTCCTCCGACGGCCGCTGGCCCCGCACCGCCCAGGCCCGTGCGGTGAGCGGAATGGACCCGTCCGGGCGGGCGGGTAGCCGGCGGCGTAACAGGTCGCGTAGCTCACGACGGTGCTCCTCGGTCAGGGACATGGCGTAACCGGGTGCCGGTCCCTGGCCGCCGAGAAACGGCTTCCAGTAGTCGTCGAAGTCCGTGAACACGGTGGGTACCTCGATGGCCTCGACGCCCACCTCGTCCAGTCCGGCTCGGGTCCACAGGTCGCGCAACGGCTCCGGCCGGCACAACGCGAACCGGCGTCCCTCATCCAACTCGGCGGCGGCCGGGTCGACGGCGGTGGCGGCGTCCCAGAAGTACCGCAGCATGGCCATCCCCTCGGCGTAGTCCCAGACGTAGGCGGCGACCACACCGCTCGACGCGGCGACCCGGGCGAACTCGGCTACCGCCCGGACCGGGTCGGGGACGAAGTTGAGTGCCAGCCCGCTGACCACGGCGTCGAAGCGACCGTCCGGCAGCGGCAGCGACCGGGCGTCGCCGACGTGGAAGCTCGATCGCGGGTCGACGACGTGAGCGCGCGCGTCGAGCACGAAGCCCTCCGACGGATCCACGCCGACGACCTCGGCGGGGTCCGCCAGGGCCAGTGCCGCCGCCGTCACGGCCCCGGTGCCGCAACCCACGTCCAGCCAACGCCGGCCGGCCGGCACGTCCAGCCAGCGCAGGAACGCCTGCGCCACGGGTCGGCTCCACCGGCCCACGTACGCCTCGTATGCGTCCCCGACGGACCAGACCTCGCGCGCCACGCTGGTGAGGATACGGCCGCGTGCGTTCGGCGGGAAACGTCTCCGTCGGCCGCGACGAACGCGCCCGCCGTGCCCGGGAGCCAACGGTTACGGGCTGGTGTTCGATGCCGCCAAGGCCTCCGCGCCGCCGTGGGGCGGAGCCGGGGCCGGCGGGTGCGCTTCGGCGAAGCCGACCCGTCTGTGCAGGCGACGCAGCGGTGCGGGTGCCCACCAGTTGGCCCGGCCGGCCAGGCGCATCAGCGCGGGGACGAGCACGCCGCGGATCAGCGTCGCGTCGACGATGACCGCCAGGGCCATGCCGATGCCGAGCTGTTGGAGGAAGACGACGCGTCCGGTGGCGTAGGCGGCGAAGGAGACGGCGAGGATCGCCGCGGCTGCGGTCACCAGTGGCGCGCTGCGGGCGATCCCGAGCGGCACGGACGCTGTCGCGTCGCCGGTGCGGCGGTACTCCTCCTTGATCCGGGCGAGCAGGAAGACCGGCTCAGCGTGTTGAGCACCGCGGCCTTCACCGGCACGAGCACGCTGCCGGTCATCAGGAACAGCACGACGAACGTGACCAGCACGATGAGCCCGGCGATGAGCGGCAGCCGCGCGGTCACGCCGTCGCGGTAGTCGGTCAGGTCGGCCGGGTACCCGCCGACGAGGACCTCGAACGGTGCCGGCGTCGCGCGTACCTCGTGGACCAGGCTAGATTTGCGAGCAATCAATCGTGTTACCGGGGCAAGAATACGAGCGACACCTCGTATTACGCAGGGGAGCGGTCCGTGCTGGACGAGGAACGGCGCCCGCGCCGCCGCCAGGCGCGTGGCGAGCGGCGGATGGCCGGGATCCTCGACGCCGCGGCCGGCGTTTTCGCCGACGCGGGGTACGAGCGCGCCACCACCAACGCGATCGCCGCCGCGGCCGGTATCTCACCGGGCTCGCTCTACCAGTTCTTCCCGAACAAGGAGGCGATCGCCGAGGCGCTCGCGGATCGCTTCGTCACCCAGATGAGGGCCGCGCACGAGGCGGCGTTCACCGGGGTCGACTTCGCCCGCGTCGGCCTCGACGAGGTGCTCGACCGGGTGGTCGATCCCATCCTCGCGTTCAACCTGGCCAATCCCGGGTTCAAGGCGATCTTCGCCCGCCCGGACATGCCCGCCGGGCTGGCCGCGGCCGCGCAGCCGATCCAGTCGGCGCTGCTCAGCCGGGTGGAGGCGATCCTGGTGGCGCGCGCGCCGGGCCTGACGACCGACCAGCACGGCCGGACCGCCCGCGTGTCGATCCAGATCTTCCAGGCGATGCTGCCGCTGGTCCTGGCCGCCGACGAGGACGAACGGCCGGCCGTCGTCGGGGAGCTCAAGAAGGTGCTGCGCGGCTACCTCGGCCCGGTCATCGGCAAGGAGATGGGGTGATGACGATCGACGGTGCGGGTGACCGCTTCACCGTGCGCCGGGGCGCCCGGACGTTGACTTTCGCCGGGGGTACCGACATGGGGCGGCGGTACCAGGCCAACTTCGATGTGCTGTACCTGCGTGGCGATCCGCCGCTGGCGGTATTGGCCGACGGGATGGGCGACAGCCGGGGAAGCGCGGTCGCGTCGCGTACGGCGGTCGACGCATTTGTCGCGCACGTGCTGGCGGCCGGCCGTCCGCCCGACCCGGGGAAGCTGCGCGACGCGGTCGCCGAGGCGCAGCGGCAGGTGCACGCCGCCGGTGCCCGGCTGGACGGGCTGACCGGCTGCACCCTGGCCGCCGTGCTCCCCACCAGCCTGGGCGACGCGTGGATCACCCAGATCGGTGACTGCCGGGCGTACCGGTATCGAGCCGACCTGCTGGAGCTGTTGACGGTGGACCATACGCAGGCCTGGTACGGCGCCATCTACGGCTGGTACCCGCCCGGCTCCCGGCAGGCGGCCGACGACCGGTACCGCCTGCACCGCTACGTCGGGCATCCCGACGCTCCCGAACCCGATGTGCTCAACGTGGCGCTGCACCCGGGCGACGTACTGTGCCTGTGCACCGACGGGCTCGCCGAGCAGGTGTCGTACCACCGGCTGGCCCAGGTGCTGGGGTCCGGCGCGCATCCCGAGGAGCAGGTCGGCGTCCTGCTGGCCGACGCGCTGTCTGCGGGCGGGCGGGACAACGCCACGCTGGCGGTGCTTCGCGTCGATTGAGCGCCGGGCCGCGGGGCGCGCCCGCGCAGGCTTGACCTCAACCGCGGTTCATGTTTGAGGCTGCCCCCATGACGAAGGCAGTGGTTTTCGACCGGTACGGGCCGCCGGAGGTACTGCGCCTGGCCGAACTACCGGATCCGCAGGCCGGACCGGGCCAGATCCGGGTGCGGGTCAGGGCGGCCGGCGTGCAGCCTTTCGACGTCGGCGTCCGCCGGGGCGCGATGGCGGGGTTCGTTCCCGTCAGCTTCCCGCAGACCCTCGGCCAGGAGTACGCGGGGGTGGTGGACCAGGTCGGCGGCGGCGTGACCGGGGCCGGTGCCGGCGACGAGGTGCTCGGCTCGACCATGCTCAACGGGTATGCCCAGCATGTGGTGGTCGCGGCCGACGACGCGGTGGCCAAGCCCCCGGAACTGGACTTCCCGGCGGCGGTCGCTTTCGTCGCGGCGGCGCAGACCGCATCCGGCGCACTGCAAGAGCTCGCGGTCAAGGACGGGGAGACGCTGCTGGTCCATGCCGCCGCCGGTTCGGTCGGCACCATCGCCGTCCAGTTGGGCCGGCGCCGGGGCGCCAGGGTCATCGGCACCGCGAGCCCCGGCAACCACGACTACCTGCGCGAACTCGGCGCGATCCCGGTCGCCTACGGCGACGGCCTGGTCGAAGGCGTCCGGGCGGTGGCCCCGGAGGGTGTGGATGTGGCGCTCGACGCGGCCGGCGGCGCGGCGATCCCGGCCTCGGTGGAGCTGGTCGCCGACCGCAGTCGCATCGGCACGATCGTCGACGACCGGCTCGCCGCCGAATACGGCATCCGGGTCGTGCGGGCCGGCCGCTCACCGGCCCGGCTGGCGGAGATGATCGCACTCGCCGCGCGGGGCGAGCTGGTGATGCCGGCCCGCCCGTACGCGTTCGCCGACGTGGTCCACGCGCATCGGGCGGTCGAGTCCCGACACGGGCGCGGGAAGGTGGTGCTCATCGTCGAGCCGTGACCGGTACCGCCCGGCGCAGCTCGGTCAGGCCGTGGACGAGCGTGGAGATGGCCTCGTCGAAGAGCTGGACCAGGTCCTCCCGGCCGTCGTGGCGCTGCCAGCGCTCCACCGCCACGACGATGGCGCCGTAGAGCGCCGCCAACAGCACCGGCAGCCGCATCTCATCCGGGGGCACGCCAAGCGTCCTGGCCAGTTCGGCGTACTTCGGGCCGATGAGGGTGAACTGCTGGTCCAGGAACCGGGCCCGGATCTCCGGCACGGCGAAGCTCAGCTTGATGCGGGTGAGCAGCAGCTCCGGGTCTTTGCGGTAGATGTCCTCGAGCACCGCGCGCACGTTTGAGATCATCCGGACCAGCGGGTCTGCGCCCGGCTGCGCGTCCCACAGCTCCTCGAACGGCAGATCGTCGTACTCGTCCCAGAGGACCACGTCCTCCTTGGTGGGGAAGTAGCGGAAGAACGTGCGGGGTGACATCGCCGCGGCGTCGGCGATGTCGTCGACCGTGGTCTGCTCGTACCCCTTCCGCGCGAACAGCTTCAGCGCCTCGGCCTGCACCATCAACTTGACCCGGATGCGCTTGCGCTCCCGCAGTCCGGGTGCCTTGTCCGCCAGGTCCGCCCGCCGGCCGGAATTCGTCGGCTCCATCACCACTCCCTGCGCGAAGGGTATCACGCGCTCGACACGCGGTGTCGAATAGTCATCAGCAGGCCTATTGACATTTTAAGACGGCTTGACAGTTAGTGACAGAGCGGCGCACGCTGTCAGTGACGGATGTTCGTGGTGGAGGTGCGATCATGAAGAATCGGACGAACGGCAGGTGGTGGGCTGTCGGCGCGCTGGCCCTCAGCGGGGTCGTCATCGGGGTCGACGCGACGGTGCTCAGCCTCGCCCTGCCCAACCTCGCGACGGATCTGCACGCGTCCACATCGCAACTGCAGTGGTTCGTCGACGCGTACCTGCTGATCCTCGGGGCGATGATGCTGCCGGCCGGGCTGCTCGGCGACCGGTTCGGCCGCAAGCGGCTGCTGCTGGCCGCGCTGGCGCTGTTCGGCCTCGGCTCGCTCGCTTGCGCGTACGCGACCTCGCCCGAGCAGCTCATCGGAGCCCGCGCGCTGCTCGGGCTGGCCGCGGCGTTCGTCCTGCCGCTGAGCCTCTCGGTACTGCCCGTGCTCTTCGACGAGGACGAGCGGCAGCGCGCGCTGGCGGTGGTCGCGAGCGCCGCGATGCTCGCCTACCCGCTCGGTCCGATCCTGGGCGGCTGGCTGCTGACGCACTACTGGTGGGGCTCGGTGTTCCTGATCAACGTGCCGGTGATCGGGCTGGCTCTGCTCGCCGTCGCCACACTGATGCCGGAGTCGCGCAGCGCGACGCGCGCCCGACTGGACCTCCTCGGTGTCCTGCTGTCCACCGCCGGCCTCGTCGCGTTGACCTACGGCCTGATCGAGGCGGGGGAGCGGGGTTGGGGCAACCCCGCGGCCCTGGCGTGGATGGCGGGCGGCGCCGTGGTGCTCGCCGGCTTCGCCGGGTGGGAGCGCCGCCTGGCCCGTTCCCGTACCAGCCAGCCCCTGATCGACCTCGGGCTCTTCGGGTCGCGCAGCTTCACCTGGGGCGTCGTGCTGGCGACCCTGCTGTCGTTCGCGCTGATCGGCCTGCTCTTCGCGGCGCCACAGTACTTCCGTGCGGTCCTCGGGGTGGATCCGATGGGTGCCGGCGTCCGGCTGCTGCCGTTGATCGGCGGCATGATCGTCGGTCTGGCCGCCGGCGACCGGATCTCGCGCAAGGCGGGCGCGAAGATCACCGTTGCGGTCGGCTTCGCGGCGGCCGCGGTCGGGCTCGCCATCGGCGCCTCTACCGGCATCCACGACGGGAGTGGGTTCGCGGTGACCTGGCTGGCGATCGCGGGCTTCGGCACCGGTGTCGTGCTGCCCGCCGCCATGAACGCGGCACTCAGCCAGCTCACCGGCGAGCGCAGCGGCGTCGGGTCGGCGCTGATTTCGGCGGTGCGCCAGGTGGGCGGCACGTTCGGCGTGGCGGTGCTCGGATCGGTACTCAACTCCGCGTACCGCAGCCGGCTGCACCTGGCCGGCCTGCCGGCCCAGGCCGCCGACGCGGTACGCGACGGCGTCGCCAGTGGCGCCGCGGCAGCCCACGAGCTGGGCTCCACCGCGGTGCTCGCCATGGTGCAGGCCGCGTTCGTGCACGGCATGGACGTCCTGCTCGCCGTCTCCGCCGGCATCGCCGCGGTCAGTGTCGTGCTCGCCCTCGTGTTCCTGCCTGATCGCGCCGGCCCCCGGCCCGCACCGGCGACTCCCGGCCGGCCGGCTGAGGACCTACCCGCCCCGGTGCTCTCCCCGTAGGACCACGGGCGCCGGGGCTCGGCTCGTGACCCGGATGGTGACGACATAGGTGCCCTGGCCGGGTGCGCAGGCCCTGGCTTCGCCACACACGGTACGGCTGGCGCGCAGCTGGGCGGTGCCCGGTCAACGCGCCTGCCAGGTCGGGTTCGCCGCGATCGCCCGGTCGACCGCGTCCTGGATGTCGCCGTCGTTCAACGGATCCGCCCACGTTCCCGCGGGGGGATACGCGGTCGTGTCGGCGACCTCCTACCACCAGGGCTGTTTCAGCGGACTAGTGGCGCGCCACGCACGCCAGATACGCAGGGAAAGCCCAGTGGCAGGGGATCGTCACTCTTGTCGGTCGACGCGGCGTCGCCATGCCGCGATCGACACCCAGAACACCAGCCATACGACCAGAAAGATAACCCCGACGGCCAGGGTCTGCCCCCACGTCAACCTTTCGAATAGGCCAAAGCCGCGGATGAGCATGTACCCGGAGGTGCCCAGGACCACCAGCAGGAACGAGCGGTTGAGGGCACTGACGACGGCCGATGGACGGGACTGTCGCCGTCGCTGCCGGATGAGCCGCTCCTGCTGCCGGATGAATCGCCGGGCCCGCTCCGGATCCTGGCGTGCCCAGTCGGCCATCTCCTGCTCGGTCATCTCCGACACCGGCCGCGGCGGCGGCTCGACCCGGTCCGCGTCTGCCTGAAGCGGCCGCGACCGGTCGGGTGAGGCGCGCCAGCGCCGCTTGACCATGGTGCGGGTCCCGATCTGCGGAAGTAGGTGGGCGCGCGAGGCGGCTGACAGGGCCAGTATCACGGCTCTGGGTACCGGCCGCATCCGGTGGGCTTCCTGGCGCGGCGGAGGGATAGCGTCGCGACCGAGTAGGTGGCGAGTGGAGGATGGATACGAGCACGCGGTCAACGGCACCGACGCCGATGCGATCGAGCTGCGGGTCACGACGAGCCTGCTACCCCGGTGGTGAGACGGTGTGGTGACCGTCGAAGACTTCAACCGGGTCGTCGCGAGCCGGTTCGCCGATCTGGTGCACGAACACGGATTTCATGGACCGGACACCGCCGAGCGGGGGTATGCCGGCTACACCGCGTACCGCCAGGCGGTCGGCGGCAACGCCAGGACCTTCCACTCGATGGAGAAGTCTGCCGCCATGCAGGCCGATGCGCTCAGGAGGGTGCTGCCGCTGCTGCGGGGCGAAGGCGGACGCGAGTTGATGGTCCGAGCGGACTGAGGCGCCTCGGGACGTTGCCCCAGCCGCCTGACCTCCGACGAATTGGCGGCCGAGACCGCAGCGCCCGCGCCCGCGGGTAAGTGAGGTTTCCGGCACCGATCTGTGGCCCGCCCCGTTGGAGCCGCCCGGCCCGTCGTCGCATCCGCGCAGTTCGGAGCGCGGACCGGCCCGGCCGCACCATGCACGCCAAATAAATAGACAGGCTGCCATATTGACGACCGTCATGCGTTCCGGTAGACGTTCGTGGCGGCGATGAGAGATCCGGTCGTTGGGCCGTCCCCCCTTCCCGTCGGCATCGGCATCGCGCCTGGGCGGAAGGAGCGGAGCCATGGCATGGTCGCGTTCTCGGCGGGCGTTGGTGAAGGCCACCGGGCTCGGTGCAGCATTGGTACTGGCAGCCGCAGGGACGGTCGCGTGGGCGGACAGCGTGGTCACGCCGCCCGGCTCGGCCGTGACGGCGAGCGCCGACGACGGCAACGTGCCGGCGAACACGGTCGACAACGACCTGTCGACGCGCTGGTCCGCGAACGGCGACGCCCAATGGATCTGCTACGACCTCGGCGCCCGCAAGCGGGTGACGGCGGTCCTCATCGCCTTCTACCGGGGCGACGCGCGCCGGGCCCTCTTCGACATCCAGGTCTCGCTCGACGACGCAACTTGGGCCACCGTACTCGGCGGCCAGCAGGGCAGCGGCATGACGCTGCAGGAGGAGACGTTCGACATCCCCGACACCGAAACCCGGTACGTCCGGTACCTCGGCCACGGCAACAGCGCCAACACCTGGAACAGCCTCACCGAGGTGGACATCCTCGCTGCCGACATCCGGTACACGAGGGCGGCGGTCGCGAGCGCCACCGCGAGCACCAGCGACGGCAACCTTCCGCATAACGTCCTCGACGGCAACCTCGGCACGCGCTGGTCGGCCTCCGGCGACGGCCAGTGGCTGACCCTGGATCTGGGCGCGCCGCTCACGGTGGGCCTGGTCGAGCTCGCCTTCTCCGACAGCGGGACCCGTCAGTACACCTTCGACCTTCAGGTGTCGACCGACAACACCACCTGGACCACCGTATGGTCCGGGCACAGCGGCGGCGCCGGTAGCGGCCTGGAGAGCGTCGATTTCACCGACGTCCCGGCGCGGTACGTGCGGTACCTCGGCCACGGCAACAGCATCGACCCGGGGAACAGCCTGACCGAGGCCGAGGTGGACGTGGTCTCGGGCCAGAGCCAGCACCTGTCCCTCGGCACCGACGGACGGCTCGGCTATCCGCCCTACGCGAACGGCGACACGATCCCCGACTTCTCTCGCGCCGGCTACGGCGGTGGCGGCGTGGCGCTTCCGGTCCTTCCGGCGCGGAAGACGGTGTCTCCGGTCACCGGTGATGCCGGGGCGGTCATCCAGTCCGCCATCGACGAGGTCAGCGCCCTGCCCCTCGACGCCAACGGGTTCCGAGGGGCGGTCCTGCTGACCGCGGGCACGTACGAGATCGCGGGCAGCGTCACCATCAGAGCCAGCGGCGTGGTCCTGCGCGGCGAGGGCGACGGCCCGGGCGGGACGGTCATCAAGGCCACCGGCACGAGCACCCGAACGGTCATCAACGTCGCCGGTCGGGCCAACCGCGCGGAGGTGTCGGGCACCCGGCAGCGCATCACCGACGCATACGTTCCGGTCGGCGCGCACAGCTTCACCGTCGCCGACGCCTCGGGCTTCCGGGTCGGCGACGACGTGATCGTCGTCCGTACGCCCAACCAGGAGTGGATCGACGCCGTCGGGATGGACTCCTGCACGACCGTGGGCACCGGGTACGACACCGCCGACGTGGACGGCTCCACCTGCCTGGACAACCCGTGGACCCCGGCCAGCCGGACGATCCACTACGAGCGCAGGATCACCGCCGTCGACGGCAACCGGATCACCATCGACTCACCGGTGGTCGAAGCGTTCCAGGCCGAGTTCGGCGGCGGCGCGGTCTACCAGTACCAGTTCCCCGGTCGCATCCGGCAGGCCGGGGTCGAGTACCTGCGCGCCGAGTCGAGCTTCGCCTCCGACATCGACGAAGCACACGCCGAGCGGATGATCGGGCTCAGCAACGTGGAGGACGCCTGGGTTCGCAACGTCACGTCGGTCTACTTCGTCCAGGGCACGGTCCTCGTCGGCAGTGGTGCCAAGTACGTGACCGTCCAGGACAGCGCCTCCCTCGACCACAAGTCGCAGATCACCGGCGGGCGGCGCTACCCGTTCGACATCGACGACGGCTCCCACGTGCTCGTCATGCGCTGCTACACCCGGACCGGGCGGCACGACTACGTGACCGGCAGCACCACCCCCGGCCCCAACGTCTTCCTCGACGGCCGCGCCGAGCAGTCGTACTCCGAACTGGGGCCGCACCACCGCTGGGCCACCGGCACGCTCTTCGACAACATCGTCCACCGCAGCGTCGACGGCGCCCAGATCATGGGCGCGTACAACCGCGGCAACCTCGGCAGCGGCCACGGCTGGTCCGGTGCCTACCAGGTCTTCTACAACTGCCTCGGCGACACCCACCGGGTGTCCAGCCCGCCCTACGCCCGCAACTGGTCCGTCGGCTGCCGGGCCACCCGCCGGCAAGGCACCGGCGAATACGACTCCTACGCGGCTCCGGTCGCCCCATGGAGCCTCTATCTCGAACAACTCCGAGACCGGCTGGGCGACGCCGCCCTGGCCACCATCGGTTACTGACGCGCCGTGCGGGAGGAGCCATGATGTCGAGAGGTCCGCGGCTGCGCCGGCCGCCGGCGCGGCTGTTGCCGGCTGCGACGCAGCGCCCGGCATACGTAGAGGCGTGCGGGTGACGCGGCGGCCAGAAATGGGCAGCCGCACCATGCGGTGTGAGCCGTCAACGCGTGACCCTTGATGATGTCAGGACCGAGCCGGCCGGCCGGCGGGCCGCCCATCAGGGAGAGGGACATGACGGAGACAGTGCTTCAGTCAGCGGTTGACGTGGCGGGCATGGTGCGCCGCAAGGAGATCTCGTCCCGGGAGCTGACCGGGATGCTGTTGGCCCGGATCGACGAGGTCGATCCCGGGCTGAACGCGGTCGTCGAACTGCGGCGTGCGGCGGCGTTGCGGGAGGCCGCCGTCGCGGACGAAGCGCTCGCTCACGGTGTCCCGGGGCCGCTGCACGGCGTGCCCATGACCATCAAAGAGAGCTTCAACGTCACGGGGATGCACACCACGTGGGGTAATCCGGCGTTCAAGGACTACGTGGCCGAGTGGGACGCGACCGTGGTGCGGCGGTTGCGGCGGGCCGGCGCGGTCCTCGTCGGGAAGACGAACGTGCACTTCATGCTGGCGGACTTCGGGCAGACGGCCAACGACCTGTACGGCGTCACCAACAACCCGTGGGACCCGGCACGCACGCCGGGTGGTTCCACCGGTGGAGCGGCGGCGGCGCTGTCCGCCGGAATGACGTTTCTGGAGTACGGGTCGGACCTGGTCGGCTCCATCCGCATTCCGGCGAGCTTCTGCGGTGTCTACGGCCTGAAGCCGAGCGTGGGGACCGTCCCGCTGACCGGGTTCCAGCCACCCGGTCCTCCCGGGGGTCCGAGCGACATGACGTACATGTCGGCGGTCGGCCCGCTCGGTCGATCCGCGGGGGACCTGCGGGCCGCCCTGACTGTGACGGCCGGGCCCGAAGCTCCGGCCGCGGAGGCGTACTCGTGGACCCTTCCGCAGCCGCGCCACGTGCGGCTGGCGGACTTCCGCGTCGGTGTGGTGTTCGACCATGCCCGCGCCCCGGTGTCGAGCGAGGTCGGCACGCTGCTCGCCGACGCCGACGCCGACGCCGACGCCGTCGACGCGCTGCGCCGAGCCGGGGCGACGGTTGTCGAAGGATGGCCGGACGGTGTGGACCCCGTCCGGCAGTACGAGTCGTTCGGGTACCACGTGCAGTTGTTCTTCGCTTTCCAGCAGCCCGGCGGGCAATCCGGGGACCTGACGGAGTACATCGAGCACGAGAACCGGCGCATGGCGGCGCGCGCGGCCTGGCGCCGCTACTTCGACGACATCGACGTGTTCCTGTGCCCGGCGAACTTCACGCCGGCCTTTCCCCACGACAGCCGACCCTTCGACGCCCGTACGATCGCCACTCCCGAGGGCGAACGGCCGTACGAGGACCAGGCGTTCTGGGTCTCACACGCCTCGCTGCCCGGCCTGCCGGCGGTCGTCGCACCGATCGGGCGGACGGCCGGTGGCCTTCCCGTCGGGGTGCAGATCATCGGCCCGCTCTTCGCGGACGACACGGCGATCACCTTCGCCGAACGCCTGGCCGACCTGGTCGGTGGCTACGAACCCCCACCCGTTGGGTAGACCGACGAGCGGAGTGGCGGCGCTAACCCGGGACCGGGGCGCCCAACGTGAGGTAGTAGCTACGGCGTCAGTGGCTGACCAGCGACGGGATCCACTCCGAGAAGGCGGGCACGTAGGCCAGCAGCAGGATGGTCGCGAACATCACCGCCATGAACGGCAGCATCGGCCGGATCATCTCGGCGATGTTGATTTTCGCCAGGCCGGTCACGATGAAGCAGGCCGGGCCGAGCGGCGGGGTCACCAGCGAGATCCCGAAGACCGCGAGGCTGAAGATGCCGAAGTGGAGCTGGCTCATGCCGGCCTCCTGGGCCAGCGGCATGAACAGCGGAACCAGCACGACCAGCGCCGGTGCTCCGTCCAGCAGCGCGCCGAGGATCCAGAACAGCACCATGACGACGGTGACGAACACCAGGTAGTTGTCGGTGAACCCGCCGGCCCACTCGGCGAGGGCCACCTCGACCTGGTCGTAGGCGAGCATGTAGGCGAGCAGTTGGGCCACGCCGACGAGGGAGAGCACGACGGCGGAGGTACGCCCGGCGGTGACGAAGATCTTCGGCCACTCGGCGCGCGGGATCGTCCGGTAGCCCAGCGCGAGCAGCGTCGCGTAGAGCACCGCCACCGCGGCGGCCTCGGTCGCGGTGAACACCCCGCCGAGGATCCCGCCGAGGATGATGACCGGCGCACCGAGCGGTGGTAACGCGGCGAGCCCGGCCCGGCCGAGCCCGGCGAGGGTCACCGGGACCCGCTCGCCGGTCGGCTCCTTGTACTTGGCGTACAGGAAGATGACCACGCCCTTGGCCAGCCCCACCACCACCGCCGGGATCAGCGAGGCCAGGAACAGGTCCCGGATGGACAGGTTGGCGACCGTGCCGAGGATGATCATCGTGATCGACGGCGGGATGAGGATCCCGGTACCCGACGCGGCGGCGACGATCGCGGCCGACCACGGCGGCCGGTAGCCGGCCTTGGTCATCGGCGGGATCATCGTGGACCCGATCGCCGCCGCGTCGGCGTTGACCGAGCCGGACAGCCCGGAGAACAGCATCGTGGACGCGACGACGCTCATGCCCAGCCCGCCGGGCAGCCAGCCGACGAGCATCGTCACGAAACGCACCAGCCGCTCGGCCGCGCCCGACCGGTGCAGCATCTCCCCGGTGAGCACGAACATCGGGATCGCCAGGAACGTGAACGAGTCGACGCCGTGGAACACCGCCTGGGCCGCCGTCGACAGCGGCAGCCCGTCCGCGGTCGCCTGGCCCAGCCCGACCGCGCCGAGCGCGGCCACGACGGGCGCGCCGAGCAGGATCAGGGCACAGATGCCGAGGAAGCCGACCGCCAGGGTCACACGCCACCGCCAGGCACGGCCGGTGCCGGCACGCCCGCCTCGGGCGGCTCCTCGGGTACCGTCGCGGCCAGCCCGGGTGCCTCGGCGCCGCGCAGCAGGGCCACGATCTCGACGACGACGTGGACCAGGCTGAGCGCCCCACCCAGCGGCAGTGCGAGAAACACCGTCCACAGTGGAACCCCGGCCGGCGACACGACGTCGCGTTGCTCGTAGGCGTAGACCGCCCCGCCGGCACCGATGGCGGCCAGCACCGCGCCGAGGATGAGCAGCTCGACGATGCGCAGCACGCGCCGGGCGCGGGTGCCCAGCCGGTTCTCGAACAGATGCAGCGCCACGTGGGCGTTGTCCCGCACGCCGATGGCGAAGCCCACGAACGTGATGTAGATCAGCAGGTCGGTGGCGACCTCGGTGGACCAGGACAGCGACTGGGAGAGCACGTACCGGAAGAAGATCTGCGCCAGGATGGTCAGCGCCGTCCCCGCCAGCAGCACCGCGATGAGCGCGTTCTCGCCGACGGCGAGCGCCCGCAGCACGGGGTGGGCGGTCCGGCGGTGGGCCACCGTCAAGCCACCGGGAGCAGCTTCGCCAACTCGCCGAACGTCGCGCGGTTCTTCTCGAAGACCGGCTTGGCGGCCTGCTGGAACGCCGCGACGTCGACGTCGTCGTTCTGCTGCGCGCCCTTCGTCTTGGCCTGCTTGACGTAGTCGTCGGTCTGGTTGTTCCACAGCTCGCGTTCGCGCGCCTGGGTATCCTTGCCGGCCTGGACGATCGCGTCCTGGTCCGCCTTGGGCAGCCCGCCGAACCACTTCTTGCTGACCAGCAGCGCGTCGACCCCGAACTGGTGGCGGGTCCAGGACCAGTACTTCGCCTCTTCGAGCTGCTTGCTGGTCACGTAGAAGATCGGGTTGTTCTCCGCGGCGTCGATGACGCCCTGCTGGAGCGCGGAGAACACCTCGGTCGCGGCCAGCGGGGTGGCCTGCGCGCCGAACGCGTTGAACGCGTCGACGGCCACCTGGTCCTGCGGGACCCGGATGCGCAGGCCCTTGAGGTCGGCCGGCGTGCGGATCGGGCGCTTCTTGTTGTAGACGTTGCGCGAGCCGGTGCCGAAGTAGGCGAGCACCGTGAGGTCGTACTTATCGAGGATCCCCGTGCACGCCTTGCCCAGCTCGCCGTCCAGCGCGCCGATGAAGTCGGCCTCCTTGGTGAACGCGTACGGCAGCGAGAGCGCACCCAGCCGCTTGTCGAACGCGGTGAGGTTGGCGAACAGCGTCTTGGTCATCTGCAAGGTGCCCGCGCGCACCTGTTCGTTCATCCGGTTGTGGTCGCCCAGCGTGCCGTTGGGGAAGACCTTCACCTCGTACTTGTTCTCGGTCAGCGCCGCCAGCCGCTCACCGAAGAACTTCTCGGCGGCGATCTCCGGATTGCTCTCGGCCACCGTGTCGCCGAGCCGGACGGCGGTAGCGCCCGCTCCGCCCTTCGAGCCCTTACCGCCTCCGCAGCCCGCCAGCCCGGTGGTAGCCGCCACACCGCCGACAAGCACGAGGAACCGCCGCCGCTGCATGGGTCTCCTCCGCACGCCGATCCACAAACGATCGCCAAAAGTCGGGTCAGTGTTCCAGCGCGGAAGGATCATGTCAATCGAGGTCATTGGTGGACGGAATCCGGGTCCGGGGACCGGGCGACAAATCCCCGGACACCGCAGAACGAGCGGCGCTACCGTGGCGACGTGCCGGCCACGCGGTCCTGGCGGGCGAGCCGCTCCAGCAGGTCGGCCGCGGGTTCGCCGCCGGGGTAGCGGGCGAACTCGGCCCGGATGCGGGCCGCGGCGGCACGGTAGGAGAGGTCGGTCAGCACTGTGCGGACCGCGGTGGCGATGGCCTGCGGTGCGGGGGTACGGGTACGCAGGTTGACCGCGGCGCCGGCCCAGGCCACCCGGCCGGCCACGTCCGGCTGGTCGTTGCCCCACGGCGCGATGACCAGGGGTACCCCGTGGGCGAGCGCCGTCTTCACCCCGTTGTACCCGCCGTTGGTCACCATCGCGTGCACCTTGGGCAGCAGCAGCGCGTGCGGGATGAACGGCGCGACCCGCACGTTGCCCGGAACCGGCCCGAGCGCGGCCGGGTCGGGCGTGGTGACGACGACCAGCCCGTCGAGGTCGGCCAGCGCGGCCACGGCCGGGCGGGTCAGCGACGCGGGGTCGGTGGCGACCGTGCCCTGGGTCACGTGGACCACGACGCGGGCGCCGTCCAGCTCGGCCCACCAGCGAGGCAGGTCGTGGGCCGGCGCCTCGGGCAGCAGCGGACCGACCAGGTGCACGTTGGCCGGCCAGGGGTGGCGGGGGTATTCGATCGAAGGGGTGGCGGCCTGCAGGTGCATGAGCGGCGAGATCATGTGGTCGAACAGCGTGGTGCCGCGGCGCAGGGGCGACAGCCCGAGCCGGCTGCGCTCCTGCGCGTAGGCCCGGGTGAGGCCGCGCATCAGCAGGCCGCCGAGGCGGTTGTACAGCCTGACGCGCATGCGCCCCAGCGGCCCGGTGGGCGGCGGCCGCCCGGTGCCGAACGACGGGGTGTCCGGGCTCATGATGGTCAGCGGACTGATCCCGAGCGTGGCCCACGGGATGCCGCGCCGCTCGTAGAGCGCCCGGCCGCCGAGCGCGCACAGGTCGACGAGGACCGCGTCGACGCCGTACCGGTCGGCGACGTGCTCGTAGTCGGCGAGCTGCCCGGCCATCCGAGCGATGAGCAGGTTGCGCAGGGCGGAGACGGCCTCGGCGGCACCGTGGGTACCCGGGTCGGGCTCCGGGGGTACGGCGGTGAAGTCGGGCGTGCGGGCGAACGGCACCAGCCGCGCGCCGGTCGGCTCGACGGTGCGCGCGTACTCCTGCCCGGTGTGCCAGAGGACCTGGTGCCCCCGGCCAACGAGCGCGGTGGCGATCGGTACCGCCGGGTGGACGTGTCCGGCGGCGGGCATCGTGCTGATCAGGAATCGACTCACGGCTGGGCTCCTCCTACAATTAGCTCGAACGCCAACTATCTTGAGAGTCGAGTAGATTGAATGTCAAGAGGAATTCGTGACACCCTCCGGACGGAACTCGGCGAGGAGGTGCGTGCCCTGCAGGCCGACGTGGACGCGCTGGACGAGGCCGTCGCGGCGTACCTCGGCATCAACCGCACCGACCTGCGCTGCCTCGACGTGCTCATGCAGGCCGGATCGGCCACGCCTGGACAGCTCGGCACCCGGCTCGGGCTGACCACCGGCAGCGTCACCGCGATGCTGGACCGGCTGGCGAAGCTGGGCTACCTCACCCGGTCGGCCGACCCCAAGGACCGCCGCAAGATCACCGTGCAGCCGACGTCGGAGGCGCTGCGGAAGGGGGGCGAGGTGTACGGCCCGCTGGCCGAGGCGGGCGCCCGGGACGTGGCCCGCTACACCGAGGCCGAGTTGCGGCTGCTGCTCGACTTCGTCCGCCGCAGCCGGCGTCTCCAGCAGGAACACGTGGCGCGGGTGCGGGCGATGGCCCGGTGAATGGCGCCGCGGTTCGGGTTTAGTCACACTGTCGATGGATAGCCAAGCGGAAGACAATCCTCCGTTTGGCGCCGAAACGAGGAGGGTGAGGTGCGGCCGTGTTGGCCAAGGCAGCCCAGTTTCTGGGCATCATGCTGTACGTGCTCGTGCTCGTGGTGACGCTGGCCGTCGAGGTGCCCATCGACAACAAGATCAAGACGTGGACGGTTACCACGCCGCCGCCGGACTGGCAGGACCTCCGGGCGCGCTGGGCGAACTTCCACACGCTGCGCACGTTCCTTTCGCTGGCCGCGGTCGCGGCGGCCGTGGGTGCCGCCCTCGCCGCCGTGCCGGCCCCGGTGCGGGGCGCGGTCGGTTCCGTCCGGCGAGCGGTGTCCGTCCGGCAAGGCCACGCCGATCCCGGCTGACCCCGGGGCCCGCTTATCCTCGAACGGAGCTGAGAGGGCGGGTGATGGGGCGGCGCTGGCGGGGCAAGGGTACCGGCCGGGGGCTGGCCTGCGCGGCCGGCCTGGAGGCGGTCGAGATCCGCTGCCTGGAGGATCGGGCGGGCTGGACCGAGCCGGTCGTGGAGACCACGCACCGCGTGTTCATCGCCCGTTCGGGCGGCTACCTGCGGCGGCTCAACGGTGTCTCCACGTTCGTCGACGCGACCAACGTGCTGGTGACCCGGCCGGGCGACGAGATCCGCATGGCCCATCCCCTGGGCGGCGGGGACACCGGTACCGTCGTCGAGCTGACCGGGGACTTCGTGGCGCGGCTCGACGAGGAGGGTAGCCCCCTGCCAGCGGGCGAGCTGCGCCTCGACGATCGGCTTGACCTCCAGCACCGGGCCCTGGTCGCGGCGAGCCGGGCCGGGCTCGACTCGTTCACCGCGGTCGATGGCCTGCTCAGCCTGCTCGACGAGTTGAGCCGGCTGCGCGGCGCGCCCGCGCAGCGGCGCCGGGCGGCCACACTGCTCGCCCACCGCCGCCTCGTCGACCAGGCCCGGCAGGCACTGCTCGCCGGCCGGCTCGCGGTCGGCCTCGACCCGCTGGCCACGGCGGTCGGCTGTTCGCCACACCACCTGAGCCGGGTCTTCCGCCTGGTCACGGGGGAGTCGCTGAGCACCTACCGCAACCGGCTGCGGGTCCGGGCGGTGTTGTCGGACCTGCAGGACGGTGCGGACAGCCTGCGGGCGCTGGCCGCCGAGTACGGCTTCGCCGACCAGGCGCACCTGACCCGGGTGGTACGCCGCCAGCTCGGCCGCTCGCCCTCGGAGGTGCGCCGGCTCGTCACCGTGCCCAATTGAGCACGAATGTCCAACGCCGCCGGCCCGGATCCGCCGACAATGAGGCGATGGAATCTCGTCTATCTCTTCGGCGTGCCGCCGGGGTGCTGGCGATCGGTCTGGCCGCCGTGCTCGGCGCCGCCGCCCCCGCGTCCGCGGGATCGACCGGGTCCCACCCGGCGCACCGTCGGACCCTCGTCGACCCCGCTCCCTGCCCCGAGGTCGCGAACTTCACCTGCGCGTACCTCAGCGTGCCGCTGGACCACCGCGGCGCGACACCCGGCCGGCTGCGCCTGCGTGTCGCCGTGGCCGACAACGCAGCGGCTCCGCGTGGCGTGCTGCTGCTGCTCACCGGGGGTCCCGGCCAACCGGGGCCCGGCCTGGCCGCCCGGATCGTCACGCGCCTGGCCCCCCTGCTCACCGACTATCGACTGGTACTGATCGACCAACGCGGTACCGGTGCCGGCGCGATCAACTGTCCGCGCCTGCAGTCCGCGGTGGGCTCCTCGGACGTCCTGGCACCGTCGGCCGCCGCCGTCACCGAGTGCGCGACCCTGCTCGGGAACACCCGGAACTTCTACACCACGGCGGACACCGTGGCCGACCTGGACGACCTGCGCCGGGCCCTGGGCGTGTCGCGCTGGACGATGGACGGCATCTCGTACGGGACGTTCGTCGCCGAGCGGTACGCGCTGACCCATCCGGGCCACGTGCGCCGGTTGGTGCTCGACTCCGTCGTACCGCAGACCGGGGCCCCCGCCCTGTACGAGGAGAGCCTGCACCGCACCGGCTGGGTGCTGCGCCAGGCGTGCGCCGAGCAGCACTGCGCCTTCGACCCGGCGGCGGACCTCGCCACCGTGGTACGCCGGGACGGCAACGGCGTCGGCGTGCTGAACCTGCTCATCATCGCGAGCATCTTCGACCCGCGCCTGACCGGCGACCAGTTCTTCCCCGTGCTGGAGATGCTGCACGCCTCGGCCACCGGCAACCCCGGCCCGCTCAACTTCGCCATCCAGACGGTGGGTACCGGCGAAGGGACGCCGCCGGACCAGTTCAGCTCCGGACTGCACGCCGCGACGCTCTGCGCGGACCTCGACGACGCGCCGTGGGGCGACGCGTCCGCGCCGCTGGCCGGGCGCGACCGGGACGTCCAGCGTGCACTGTCCAAGGTGGACCCCCAGGCGGTGTGGCCGTACGAGCCGCGCACCGCGGTGGACCAGGGACTCGTGGCCACCTGCCGGTACTGGCCGCCGTCGCGGCCCAACCCGGCGCCGCGGCTGGACCGGCTGACCATGCCGGTGCTCCTGCTGGCCGGTGACCGCGACCTGTCCACCCCGCTGGAATGGGCCCGGCGGCAGGCCGCGCACGCGTCGAGGGCGCGGCTGGTCGTGGTACCGGGGATGGGTCATTCCATCCAGGGTCGTAACCCGGTGGGAGACGCGGCCGTCCGCGAGTTCCTGCTCGGCCACGCCTGACCGGTCCGTGGCCCCGCCCCCGGGTGGGGCCACGGACTAGGCTGCGGCATGAGGTTCGTCGCGGAGGCGATCGGCGCGGTCCGCAGCGACCGCACCGACGTCGGGATGACTGACAACTGCGGCGATGGTGGAATTCCTGCCGACCGACGTCCGGCAGCCGGAGTGGGTCGGGCGCCTCATGGCCGACTACTTCCGGCCGTAGGGCTCAGCTCATCAGGCCCAGGGCGACGGCGAGCGCCGAGCCGGCGTTGAAGACCCACCGGCCGACCATGACCGGCAGCAGGCGCCGGCCCAGCGCGAAGTAGAGCGCGGTCCAGGTGGCCAGGAACGGCAGCACCGAGACCACGCGGTATCCGGCGAAGACGAGATCGAGGCTGCCGTCTCTGACCAGGAGCGGGAAGAAGGCGTGCTCGGTGGCCCAGACGGCGACGACGATCGAGGCGGCGAGCCAGGACCGGCCGGTGCGCCGTTCCAGCCACGGCAACAGCACGCCCAGGTAGGCGACCGGCTCGGCCAGTTCGGTGAGCACCGGCGCGACGAGGACGGTGAAGGCGCCCGCCCACGCCGGCACGTGCACCACAGCGAACATGGGCAGGGTGGCCTCGCCGTAGAACGCCTTGTTGACTTCGGTGCCGAAGACCACGGCGGGGACGGTGACCGCGAGTACCGCGAGCGCGCCGAGCGCGACCTGCCAGGCCGCCGCCGGTGGCCCGAGCAGGCTGCGGTACGGCACGCCGGCGCGGCGGGTCCACCAGACGACGACGCCGAGGGTGGCGAGGTCGACCAGCACGGCGTAGACCATCCACCACGCCGCGACGGCGTTGAGCGCCGGACGGCTGGCGCTCGTACCGCTCAGCACCAGGACGCCGGCCGCGAGCAACTGGATGGCCACCCACATCGCGAACCGGGTGAGGACCGGCAGGACCGCGCCGCCTTCCGACGCGCCGACGGCGGCGGAGGGCGGGCGACCGACGGCCGGGGTCGTCGCGGTCATCGCGCCGCCCGCGCATCCGTCGCGGGCCGGGCGACTCGCCGTGACCGCCGCTGCTGCCACCAGACCCGGGTCTCGTACACCGATGTGATGGCCAGCACCGTCACGAAGGTCACCAGGAGGGTGAAGGCCAGCCAGCCGAGGACCGGCGAGTCGTACCCCTCGAGAATCTTCGCCGGCGGCTCCGCCGCGGCGGGGCCGAAGTGCACGGCGCCGACGAAGGCCGCACCGCCGCCGGACACCAGTGCCCAGAAGCCGGGCCCTACCCGGCCGGCCCGGTACAGCAGCAGGCCGGTGATGATGATGGGGTAGATGGCCAGGCTCATCGTGAACGCGTTGACGTCGCGGTCGAGCGGCCAGCCGATCGCGTTGTGCCGGATCGCGTGGTCGATGTGGTGCGCCAGCGACAACGTCGCCGCAAGGTAGGTGAGGCGGTAGAGGATGACGCTCTGCATCGAACGGTCGATCGCCGGCATGTCTCCTCCTGATGCCGAAACGTGCCCCGACGGGCCACCGTCCAAACCCGGGAACCGCCGCGCCGGGTGGTCATCGCCAACGGGGGCGCCGGTGACCACCCGTTAGGCCGCACTGATCACGATCTTGTCGATGGACGGCGCGTGACCGGTCGGGTTGGTGAACGTGATGGTGTTCGCGCCCCGCTGAAGAGTGATCCGCAGCCGGGTCGCCGCGCAGCAGGTCGCGCTGCCGCTGACCGAGACCGTGACCGAAGGGCTGCCGGAGACGGTGATCACCGCGGTCCTCGTGGGCTCGCCGTCGAGGTGCACGGAGAAGAAGGTGAGCACGTACGTCCCGGTCGCCGGCGCGGTCACCCCGGCGAACCGCAGCGAACCGACCTTCCGCACACCCCGCCAGTTCCCGATGTTGCGCACGATCCGGCCACCCGAGGCGCCTGGGTAGTCCGCCACCTGGGCCGTTCCGTCCAGGTAGTTCCCGGCCGCCTCGGCCTCGTACGTCACCGGCGCGGGCCGGGGCGCCGGTACCCTGGCCGCCTTGCTGGGCGCGGCGCGCGGTGGTGCGCTGCTCGGCGGCGGGGTGGCGGGTGCGGGGGACGGGTCGGCGCCGGCGTCGATGGACGGGTCTTCGGCCGCTACCCCGGCCGGGCCGCTGGTCGCCGGCATCGCCGGACTGCCCGGCCGCGGTGGGGAGGAAGACCGGAGCAGGGGTACCGCGACCGCGGCGCCCAGCGCGGTCACCACCAGGGCCACCACCAGCCACCGGCGCCGGGCGGTCGCGGTGGTGTGCCGCCGTGGCTCGGGCGGGTCGCCCGCGTCATCGGCGCCGACCGGCGGCGGTGCCTGGCGCCCGACCGGGTCGGCATCGATGTCCCGGGTCACCGGTTCGGAAACGCGGGTGGCAGGTCCGCCCGACCGCGCCGCTTCGACCGGATCGGGAAGCCACGGTCCGATCCGCAGGCCGCCCCCGCCGTCCTTTCCGACTTCCATGCCCCCACCTATGCCCCACGCGCACGAGTGAGCGAGCCGGGGCCGATACGTTGCGCCGGTAACCGCACTACGCCGGACAAGCCCGTCGACCATCAGTTGTCGCCCGGCCACGATACGGCTCGTTGCGGGCGCCGCCGCGCATCGCCGGATAAGCGGGCGTGGCGGGGGTAAGCCGGGTGGATGAGGTGGCGGGACCTGCGGCTGAGCCGCGCCGCGCCGCACCCGTACGGCGGGTTCACCAGCGGGTGGGCCCGGGTAGGCGGGGTGCGGCTGCACGTCCGCGAGCGGACCGGACCGGACGCTGGGCCCGGGTACGTGCTGGTCCACGGGCTCGCGGTGTCGCACCGGTACCTGACGCCGACGGCTGCCCGGCTACGCCGGCCGGTCGCCATCCCCGACCTTGCCGGGTTCGGGCTGTCGGACAAGCCGGTGCGCGTGCTGCGCGTCCCCGACCATGCCCGGGTGCTCGCCGACTGGCTGGACGCGCGCGGCGCCGGACCCGTCTGCCTGCTCGCCAACTCCTACGGCTGCCAGGTCGCCGTCGAACTCGCGGTGTGCCGTCCCGACCTGGTCGCGGCTCTGGTACTGGTCGGCCCGACCGTGGACCCGGCCGCGGCCAGCGTGCCCGGGCAGGTCGGCCGGTGGCTGCGCGACCTGTTGCGGGAGGACCCGCGCCAGGCGCTGATCCTCGGCCGCGACGTCCGCGACGCCGGCCCGCGGCGGATCGCCGCCACGCTGCGGGACTCGGTGCGCGACCGGATCGAGACCAAGCTGCCGCGGGTCACCGCGTCGACGCTGCTGGTACGCGGGGCCCGGGATCCGCTCGCCCCGGCGCGCTGGCTCGCGGCCGCCGCCCGGTTGCTGCCCGACGCCGCGACGGTCGAGATTCCGGCCGCCGCGCACAATGCGGTCACCACCGCCGGCGCGCAGGTCGCGGCGGCGGCCGACGGGTTCCTCGACCGGACGGCGCCGCTCCGGGGAACCGGCTGAGCGGCTACCCGCTGCCGCGGTGTTTGCCCTTGCCGCCGCCCTTGCCGCCGCGCTGGTCCTGGTTGCCGCCGGTCGCCGGGGCGTTCGGGGAATCGCCGGTGGCCGGGGTGGTGCCGGGCGGGCCGAGTACCGTCGCCGCGCAGAGCTGTCCGTCCAGCCGGAACACGGTGGGCAGCGGGTTGGCGCCGGAGTAGCCGCCGGACAGGGCCAACTCGGCCGCGGCGCCCGGCGCCAGGGCGGCGGGCTGCGGCGCGGAGGTGACGGTAGGACCGTCCTGGCTCCATTCAACGGCCTGGGCCGTGTCGATGCGCTGGCCGCCGGGCAGGTCCAGCGCCAGCCGCCAACCAGAGGGGTGCGCCCCGCCGGTGTTGCGGACGCTGATGGTCGCGGTGAAGCGGCTGCCGGTGTCGCCGGTGATCCGGTAGGTAGCGGTGCAGGGCGCTGATCCCGACGCGGCCACGGGCGGCGGTGCGGCGAGGGCCGGTACGGTGGCCGGGTCGTCCGCCGGTCCCCAGGCAGTTGCCAGCCATGCCGTCGCGCCGGTGACGATGACGCCCACCGCCACGGCGAGGACCGTGACCGCTCCCGGTCGTCGCGGCCGGCCACGCGTACGGGCACCGTCGATGGTCGCCGTCCACGGCAGGACGTGCGTCATCGCGTCCCAGCCATTCCCGCCGTCACCGGGGGAGGGGTCCACGGGTGCGGCGGTGCCCACGGCGGTATTGAGCTGATCGGCGAGCTCGATCGCGGGGGGGCGGTCCTCCGGATCGCGGGCCAGACAGCGCAGGCAGGTCTCGGCGATCGTGGCGGGTAGCCCGTCGACCGGCGGCAGCGGACGCGGGTCGGTGCGCTGTGCGGCGATCAGCAGCTCCGTGGGTGTGGCGGCATCCCAGGGCAGCCGGCCGGACAAGGCCCGGTACAGCAGCATCCCGACGGAGTAGACATCGGCCGGTGGGGCGACCGGTCGCGCGTGCAGACGTTCCGGTGCGACATACGCGGGGGTACCGAGGAGCTGGCCGTCGGCGTCGGTCTGCGGCTGCCCTTCGATGGCGCAGATACCGAAGTCGATGAGCTTCACGCCGGCCGGGGCGAGCAGGACGTTGGCCGCGCTGACGTCGCGATGCACGAATCCGCGGGCATGTGCCGCGGCGAGGGCGTCGGCGACCTGGGCACATACGCTGACGGCGGTGCGCCAGGCCAGCACCTGCCGCGTTGCCAGCACGCTGGCCAGCGACGGGCCGTCAACCAGCTCCATGACCAGGTACGGGACACCGTCACCGGTGCTACCGGAGTCGTAGACGTGGGCGATGTGCGGATGGGTCAGCCGCGCCAGCGCCCGCGCTTCAAGGAGGATCTGGGTCCGGGCCGCCGCGTCGTGCAGCAGGGGACCGTCCAGGACCTTGACCGCCACGGTGCGGGACAGCCGCTCGTCGTAGCCGCGCCAGACGGTGGCCATGCCACCGTGACCCAGCCGTTCGATCAGCCGGTACCGGCCGTCCAGCAGGTCGTTGTCCGGTACCGGTACCCGCGAGGTGGCGTCGGACATGTCGGGTCAGTACCCCGCGGGGCCGGAGATGATTCGTGACCGATGTGCGGTAGCAGGAGCTACCCGAGGGTCCTCAACGTCGTACGCGCCGTGCGTCGTCGCTGTCCCCACGGGGTGAGCCCGCGCGGCTTGTACACCGACAGCACGAGCGCGACGAGCAGCAGCCCGATGGCGGCGGCGGCGTGCGCGACGGGCGACGGCGTGCGCAACCCGCTCGTCTCGTCGGCGCGGGCGAGGTCGGCGAGGTAGCCGAGGGTCTGCATGTACATCAGCAGCACGGCGGTGGCGAACAGGTTCATCGCCAGCTTGGTCAAGACCCAGTAGTGCCGCACCAGGCCCCAGCTCGACCCCAGTGCCTGGATCAGCCCGGTGACCAGGCTGGCGAGGCTGAGTGGGACAAGGGTGGACCAGCCGACCGGCTCCAACACCAGGTACACCGCCCGTACCGTCGCCGGGTCGGCGGCGGCCAGGCCGAGCACGGCGAGGGCGAGGGAGGCGGCGATCGAGCCCAGCCAGCCCACCGAGGCGCCGACGTGCGCGACGAGCCCCAGCTTGCGCGTCCACGGGCTCATCGTCATCGCGGCACGCCTACGGCGGCGGCCGGCGCCGGCAGGCGCAGGCCATGGCGCATGTGCCGGCCGGGACCGTGCCCGGTCAACAGCATCACCACGATCAGCACCGCCAGGACGACGCCGATCACGGCGAACACCTTCACCCACCGGGGCGTGCCGGCCCATGTGCCGGGGGCCGGCGCGCTGGTCTCCCTCGCCGGGTACTCACTGGATGGCTGCTCGCTCATGGTGCCCTCCCGGACTCGACCAACTCCACCAGTCTGCGGTACACGTGACCGGCGTTGGTCAGGAGGCTGCGGCGGGGTTCGTCAGCGTCCCGAACGATCGGGCCGTTGGTCCCTGGGGGGCGGTCCGGGGGCGGTGCGCCCCGTCGTCATCGCCGCCGTGGTCGGGTCGTCGACCCGGGGCGTTTCGGCACGCCGGGGCGGGGCGGGAAGCAGCCAGGTGACGCGACCCTGCCGCCGCCGGGTGTCGAAGTCCCTGGGGAAAGCCTGAAGGTCTGGTGAAGACGCGACCGGTGCCGGGTCGGCCGGTCAGGCCGCGGGCAGGGTGATGGTGAACGTGGCTCCGCGGCCGGGTCCCGGGCTTTCTGCCGTGACCTGCCCGCCGTGCGCGGTGACGATGGCGTGGACGATGGCCAGGCCGATGCCGGAGCCGCCGTGGTCCCGGTCGCGCGCGGGCTCGGCGCGGTAGAAGCGCTCGAAGACGTGGGGGAGGTGCTCGGGGGCGATGCCGGTACCGGCGTCGCATACGGCGATCTCCACCCGACCGGGCGCGCCCCGGGTGCGGACGGTCACCTGCCCACCCGGCGGGGTGTGGCGCAGCGCGTTGTCGAGCAGGTTGCCGAGGACCTGGCCGAGCCGCCCCGCGTCGGCGGGCACGGCGGGCAGCTGCGTGTCGGTCTGCTCGCGCAGGTCGACCCCTTTGGCGGCGTAGGCGGTACGGGCGGCGGCCAGGGCCGTGCGGACGACGTCGGCCGGCGCGACCGGTCCGCGGTGGAGCCGGTGCTCGGCGGCGTTGGTGACCGCGGTGAGGTCCTCGGCCAGCCGGCGCAACCGCGCGGTCTGGGTACGCAGGACCGTGGTGGTGTCCTCGTCGGGCACGCTGATCCCGTCTTCGGCCGCGTCCAGGTACCCCTCGATGGTGGACAGCGGGGTGCGCATCTCGTGACCGAGGTCGGCGAGCAGTTGGCGGCGGGTTGCCTCGACCGCCTGCAGGCGGGCGGCCATCGCGTTGAACGCGGCGGTGAGCGTGTCGAAGTCGGTGCCCAGGCCTGGGGCGGGGACGTGCGTCCCGTACTGACCGTCGGCGATGCGGGCGGCGGCGTGGGCGAGAGCAGCGACGGTGCGGCCGAGGCGGCGGGCGAGGTAGGCGCTGACGGTCAGCGCCGCGGCCAGGGCCGCCAGGAGCGCGACGCTGAGCGAGATGGCGTTGGCCGACCGGTACGCCTGCTCGACGTGGCTGCTGGTCTGCGGGTCCACGCCGTGGGCGGACGCGGCCAGGTGGGCGTGGAAGATCGACGGCCCGACGGCGGTCGCGACCACGGCGAGGGTGACCGCGCCGGCGAGGACCACCAGCGCCTGCGCGGTAAACAGCCGTACGGCCAGGCTGCGCCAGATCCGGCCCATCAGCCCTCGCCCATCCGGTACCCGATGCCGCGCACCGTGCGGATGAACCGCGGCGCGGCCGCGTCGTCGCCGAGCTTGCGCCGCAAGTGTCCGATGTGGACATCGACCAGGTGCTCGTCGCCGACCCAGTCCTCGCCCCAGACGGCATGGATGAGCTGGGTACGGCTGAAGGCGAGCTTCGGCCGCGCGGACAGGGCGGCCAGGAGGTCGAACTCGGTACGGGTCAGCTCGACCGGCGCGCCGTCGATGGTGGCCTCCCGACCGGCAGGGGAGATGACCAGCGGGCCGAACCGGCGTGGCGCCTCGTCCGCCGGCGTCTCCGCGCGGGGCCGGCGCAGCATCGCCTTGACCCGGGCGACCACCTCCCGGGGGCTGAACGGCTTCGTGACGTAGTCATCGGCGCCGACGCCGAGCCCGACGAGCTTGTCCGCCTCCTCCGTGCGGGCCGTCAGCATGATGACGTAGCAATCGCTGAAGGTGCGCAGCCGCCGGCACACCTCGATGCCGTCCAGGCCCGGCAGCATCAGGTCCAGCACCACGACGTCGGGCCGCCGGGCCTGGGCCGCGGCGAGCGCCTGCGGCCCGTCGAACGCGCACTCCACCTGGTACCCGTCGCGTCCCAGGTACCCGGCGACCAGCCGGGCCAGGCTGCGCTCGTCGTCGACCACCAGAACCCGCTCATCCATGCCCCCAATCCTGACCCCTCGACCCCGACGGGCTTCATCGAACCTTCAGGGAAACGCCCGAGGACCCGACATGATCACGGCAGATGGTGGGGCCAGCAACCGGTACCGCGAGGTTGGAGACCGCTGTGGCTGAGGACGTCGTGATCACCATCGTGCACACCGCCGCGTGCCACTTCTGCGCGGACGCCCGGGCGGGCCTGGCGGAGCTGGGCCGGGAGCACCCGCTGCGGGTGGACTACGTCGAGGCCACGACCCAGGCGGGTCTGGCGTTGCTCGCCCGGCACCGGGTGCCGATGTTCCCGCTCGTGCTGGTCGACGGGGAGTTCTTCAGCCACGGGCGGCTGCCCCGGGGCAAGCTGCGGCGGCTGCTCGACGCGCGCCAGCCGGTGGGTACCCGATGAACCTGCTGGCCACCGGCAGCGTGCTGGCGGCCTTCTTCGCCGGGGCGGTGGCCAGGTACCACGCCCCGTTCTACTACGCCGGCGGGGCGCTCATGCTGCTGCTGGCCGCGTACGCCCTGTCGGGACGGATGTGGCGGCTGCCCACCTTCCTGCGTACCCCCGACGCCGCGCGCGGGGACAGCGCCGCGTTCTTCGCCCTCGGCGTGTTCTCCGGCATCGCGTCCAGTTGCTGCGCGCCGGTCCTGGCCGGGGTGATGACGCTGTCGGCGCTGTCCGGCTCGGCCGTCGGCGGTACCGTGCTGGGCCTGGCCTACGTGCTGGGCATGACGTTCCCGCTGTTCCTCATGGCGCTGGCGTACGACCGGCTGCGGCTGGGCGAGCGGCGGTGGACCACCGCCCGCCCGGTCCGGCTACGGCTCGCCGGGCGGACCCTGCACACCAACACCGTGAACATCGCGGTGGCGGTGGCCTTCGCCGTGATGGGCGGCTTCGTCAGCTACCTCGCCGGTGCCGGGAAGATGACCCGCGGTCCCGGCTTCCAGGCCGCCATCGGCAACGGCCTGGCGCGCGTCTTCGCCCGCGTCGAGGCGTGGACCGCACCCGTCCCCGAACCGGTGCTCGGCCTGGCCGTCCTCGCCGTCGCCGGTGTCTTCGTCTACGCCACGCTCGTCGACCGCCGGCGGCCGCCGCGGACCGCGGACCCCGATCCGGTCGCCGAGACCGACCCGTGCCCGCACCACTCCACCGTCCACAAGGGACAGCCATGACCACGCACACCGCCACCCGCAGGACCGGACCCGCCCAGCCCGGCAAGCGCGGTACCCGCGGCCGGCGGGCCGCCGCCCGGGCCGCCGCCCGGGCCGCCGCCGCCCGCCGGCAACGCCGCCGTACCTGGATCCTGTGGGGCGTGGCGGCCGGCGTCGCGGTGGTCGTCCTCGCCGCGATGATGTGGACCGCCCGGACCACCACCAGCACCGCCACCCGTACCGCACCGGACTTCACGCTCACCGACACCAGCGGGCACCAGGTGCACCTGGCCGACTACCGCGGGCACCCGGTGGTGCTGTACTTCAACGAGGGCGCCGGCTGCCAGTCCTGCCTCTACCAGATGGCCGCCATCGAACAGCGCGCCGCCGACTTCACCGCCGCCGGCGTGACCGTGCTGCCGATCGTGATGAACACCGCCGAGCAGATTCGCCCCGACATGGCCGCCAACCACGTCAAGACCCCGTTCCTCATCGACGCCGACGGTACCGTCTCCCGCGCCTACGGCACCCTGGGCAAGGGCATGCACGCCGGGCTGCCCGGGCACAGCTTCGTGCTCATCGACGCCAGCGGGGTACAGCGCTGGTATGGCGAGTACCCGTCCATGTACCTGTCCCCGGCCGACCTGCTCCGCGAGGTCCGCGCCCACCTGTGAACACCGCGGCCGGCCGGCCCGGCTGAGCGGAAACTCTTCCGCCAGCCTGAAACCGGAGATCGGACCCGATGCTCGTTCCCGCTCGTTTCGGCGTTGATCAGATTCACTCACCGTCGGCTTCCCATGCGGGTCCGGTTACCTTGCCCCTCGCCGCTCACGCTGCGTCGCACTCGTTGTCCCACCTGCGTATCGGCGGTACGCGAAAGTGGTCACCTACTACATCATCAACCGAGGCATGGCCCACTCTGTGTTTAACTTCAGCCTGAACCGCGGGCCGTCCTCGGCCCGTGATAGCCGAAGGAGCACATTCCCGTCCGGCGGGGAATGGAGGACAGCACCACGATGACCGCGACCACGCGCACGCCCTTCGGTCAGCGCCCGCACCGCCGGCACCGGTCCGGCCGGCACCCGTTCAGTCGGCACCGGCAGGGCGAGGGCCGGCTGCGGCTGGTGCTGTCGGCGCTACTGCTGGTGGCCGGGCTCGCGTCGGCGCTGGCCGCGCAACTCGCGCTGTCCAGGCAGTCGACGGCCGACCTCAGCGCGACCAACACCGAGGGATCCACGGACGCGCCGTTGGCGGCACACCACGCCGGATTCGTGCTGCCGATGCATGCCCCGCCCAGTGGGTCGCCGTCGGAGCCACCACTGGTACCGCCGGCGTCACCGCTGTATGGCACCCCGCCCGCCAACGATGCTCCGCTGACCGCGTCCGACCGGGACTTTCTGGTCCGGGTCCGGCAGGCGGGTCTGTGGGAGGGGGAGGCCGGCCGGCAGGCCCGGGCACGCAGCCAGAGCCAGGCGGTCAGGGATGCCGGCGAGCATCTGATCGCCGGGCACACCGAACTCGACGCCAAGGTCCTCGCCATCGCCGAGCAACTGCACGTCCCGCTGCCGTCGCAGCCGTCCGACACGCAGCGGGGCTGGCTGGCCGAGATGGCCGCCAAGCCCACCTCGCAGGACTTCGACCGGGTCTTCGTCAACCGCGCCCGCGCCGCGCACGGCGCGGTGTACGGGGTGATCGCGCAGATCCGCGCCGGTACCCGCAACAGCATCATCCGCGCGTTCGCCCAGCGGGCGACGGAGGTCGTCCTCGACCACATGGCGGCGCTGGAGCGTACCGGCCTGGTCGACTTCGGCCAGCTGCCGCAGCCGGCGCTGCTACCCGGCGCGGCCAAGGTGCCTACCGCGCAGAGCCGCTACGGGCCGCTGACCGCCGCCGACCAGGACTTCCTGGTTCGGGTCCGGCTGGCCGGGCTGTGGGAGGGTCCGTCGGGACGGTCGGCCCAGCAGTCGGCCAGCAGTCCGCGGGTCAAGGACGCCGGCCGGCACCTGATCGCCGGACACGCCGAACTCGACGCGACCGTGCTCGCCCTCGGCCGCGAGCTGGGCGTCGACCTGCCCACCGAACCCAACCGCGACCAGAAGACGTGGCTGGGGGAGATGGCCGCGGCACCCAGCGCGAAGGCGTTCGACCAGGTCTTCGTGGACCGGCTGCGGGCCGCACACGGCATCGTCTACGGGTTCGTCGCGGCGGTACGGGCCGCCACGGCCAACAGCGCCATCCGGGACTTCGCACAGCGCACCATGGAGGTCGTCCTCGACCACATCACGGTGCTCGAACGCACCGGCCTGGTCCGGTACGACACCCTCGCGCTCCCGCCGCAACCGACGCCGACGCCAACGCCGGCCGCCACCGGAGCCGCCGCCGCGGCCGGGCGGCGCGATGACTCGTCCCGCCTCCTCCTCTACGTCGTCGGGGGGATGATCGCCCTGGCCGCGGTCGTGACCGTGGTCGCCAGCCGGGACCACCTCCCGCGCAACAACTGAAAACGCCTGATTGACATCGGTGCGCAACCCTCATAGCGTGGGAAACCGCACATCTAACGCTGTCAATGGATCGATTCCGGGAGCCGGGCGGTGCCCGGCTCCCGGCCGTGCCAATCCCGGGGGCACATCATGTCCGGTCGCGCGCTGCGTCGCCTGCTTCTCGCGGGGACTACTGCGGTCCTCGCCACCGCCGGCATGGTCCTGGTGGCCGGCCCGGCCGCCGCGGCCGCCCCGCCCACGGTGCTGTTCGTCTCCCCCCATGGGGACGACGCCAATCCCGGTACCGGCCGGCGGCCGGTGCGCACGCCCGAGCACGCCCGGGACCTGGTCCGCGCGATGAACCAGCGGATGACGGCCGACATCGTGGTGCTGCTGCTGCCGGGCACGTACCGGCTCACCCGATCGCTGGAGCTGGACGCGCGCGACTCCGGTACCGGCGGGCACCGGGTGATCTGGACCGGCCTGCCGCTGGCCCGGCCGGTGATTTCCGGTGGCGTACCCATCACCGGCTGGCACCGGACCGGTCTGGACAGCCCGGTCTGGTCGGCGCCTGCGCCGCCCGGCCTCGCTACCCGCCAGCTCTACGTCGACGGCATCCGCGCGCAGCGCGCCGGTGGTGCCGTCCCGGTGACCCTGACCGCCACCGCGACCGGATACACCACCTCGGCGCCGACGATGGCCGGCTGGCGCAACCCGACCCAGCTCGAATTCCTCTACACCGGCGGGGAAGGATACTGGAACCTGCGCACCGGCGGCCTCGGTGACTGGACCGAGCCGCGCTGCCCGGTCGCGGCCATCACCGACACCACTATCACCATGGCCCAGCCGTGCTGGGACAACTCGACCCGGCGGGTCACCATCCCCGGCATCCCCGGGCGTACCGCGAACCTCGTCGGGCCGGCCGTGCTGGGCAACAACCGGATCCCGATGTCCGTGGAGAACGCCTACGAACTGCTTGACCAGCCCGGCGAGTGGTACCTCGACGGGCCGGCGAACACCGTCTACTACATCCCGCGCGCCGGCGAGGACCTGCGCCACGCGGACGTGGAGGCGCCGGTGCTGGAGACGCTGGTATCCGGGCACGGCACCACGGACAGCCCGATCCATGACGTGTCGTTCCGGGCCATCCAGTTCTCCTACGCGACCTGGCTCCGGCCGAGCACCCCCGAGGGCTTCTCCGAGATCCAGGCCAACTACACCATCACCGGCCCGAACGGGTACGCCACCCTGGGGCTGTGCCAGTTCTTCGCAGGCGGCACGTGCCCCTACGGCAACTGGACGAAGGCACCGGCCAACGTCAGCTTCTCCCACGACCGGGGCATCGAGTTCCTCGGCGACGTGTTCACCCATCTCGGCGCGGCCGGTCTCGACCTCGGCGACGGATCCCAGGACGGTACCGTCAAGGGCTGTGTCTTCACCGACATCTCCGGCAACGGCCTGGAGCTGGGCGGGGTCGACCTGCCGTTGCCGCCGACGGTGGCCGACCACACCAGCGGCAACCAGCTCCTCGACAACCACCTCTACGCGCTGCCGGTGGAGTATCACGGCGGCGTCGCGATCGACGTCGGATACACCGAACACACCACCATCGCGCACAACCAGATCGACCACACCGCCTACACCGCGATCTCGCTGGGCTGGGGTGGCTGGCCGGACAAGATACGACAGCCCGCCACGCCGAACTACTCCAACCACAACCTGGTGGCGGACAACCTGATCCGCGACCCGATGCAGATGCTCTCCGACGGCGGCGGAATCTACACCCAGGGAATCACCGGTACCTCCCTGGCGGACGGCGAGCACCTGACCGGCAATGTCATCACCGGCTCCCTCGGCCACGGGCACACGCTCTACACCGACAACGGCGCCACGTTCGTCACCATCACGGGCAACGTTGAGCTCGGCAACCAGAACGACTGGGGCAGCCGGCACACCGACTACCGGCCCGGCGCGAGCGGCTCCGACCCAACGGACATCGAGAACAACTACTGGCAGCAGGGCGACCGGGACAGCACCTCGGGCAACGTGACCCTGAAGAACAACCACATCATCGACCGCCTCGACCAGGCGCCACGGGAGATCCTCGACAACGCCGGGCTGGAGCCCGGGTGGCGGCCGCTGCTCGCGCTGCCGGTGGCCCGACCCGCGGTTCCGGACGCGCCGAGCCACCTCCGGGCCTTCGCCGCGGATGGCGCGGGATACGTCTCGTGGAACCCGACGTTCGTCGAGCACGGGCGGCCGGTCACCCGGTACACGGTCACGGCGTCGCCGGGCGGGCGGCAGGTCTCCGTCACGGCCGAGGACTTCCGGCGCCTCGGCTACGCCGTGGTTCCGGGGCTCACCAACGGCACCCCGTACACCTTCACGGTGACGGCGACCAACGCGGTCGGCACCGGACCGGCCGCCCTGCCCACGGCGGCGGTCACGCCGGCCGCGGTCCCCGGCGTGGTGCCGGGGCCGCCATCCGGGGTGAGCGTCAACGTCGGTGAGGACGCGGTCAGCCTGCACTGGAACCCGCCGTCCGCGGTGGGCAGCTCGCCGATCCTCGGGTACACCATCACCGGTAGCGGCCTGCCGACGAGGACCTACACCGGCCACACCGCGCTGTGGGCCGACAACACCCGCAGCGTCTTCACCACCGTCGGCGGGCTCCAGCCGCTGACGCCGTACACGTTCACCGTCAGCGCGTTCAACACCGCCGGGGCGAGCCGGCCGGTCGCGACCGGCACGGTGATCCTCGCGCCCACCACGGCGTGCGACGGCGCGACGCTGACCATGTCTCCCCGGACCGTGCTGACCGAGCCCGGCTCCACCGCCACGGTGACCGCCACGCTCACCAACGGCTGCACCACGACCCTGCACGGCGCGCGGCTGTACGCCTTCCCGCCCGACGGCTACCCGGTCAGCCCGGCGGCACCGATCGACCTCGGCGACCTCGCGCCCGGACAGTCGGCGGCCCGGCCGCTGACCGTCTCGGTGCCCGCGACGGCGACCGCCAGCGCCACCGTCATCGTGCAGGCCGTCTTCACCGACGACGCGCAGGCCAAGCTCGGGCTGCGCACCACGGCCACGGTCAACGTACCGGCGCCGTCGTTCGCCGCGACGCTCAACAACGTCGGTACGACCGACGACGCCAACACCGGTACCGGCGACATCGACGGGTCAGGGTCGAGCCTGTCCGCGCAGGCGCTCGCCGGGGCCGGGGTGGCCCCCGGCGGTACCGTCACCACCGGTGGCCTGACGTTCACCTGGCCGGCCGCGCCTGCGGGGCAGCCGGACAACACGGTGGCCAGCGGTCAGGGGTTCGACCTCACCGGCTCGGGGTCGACGCTCGGCTTCCTCGTCACCGCCACCTACGGCCCGGCCAGCGGTACCGGCCAGGTCGTCTACACCGACGGCACCGTGCAGGCGTTCACGATCGGAGCACCGGACTGGTTCAGCGGCGGCAGCAGCCCGGACATCGCGCTGACCATGGCGTACCGCAACCGGCCGGCCGGGCGCGACAACCATCCGGTGTACGTGTTCCTCGCCAAGGTCGCCCTGGACCCGGCGAAGACCGCCCGGGCGGTGGTGCTGCCCGACGTCAGCCCGGCCAAGCCGGCCGCCCGGGTATCGTCGCTGCACGTGTTCGCGGTGACCATCGCGGCGTGAGGCGGTGAGGGTGCTCAGGAGGGCGCGGTGGCCGCGGCGTCGACGCTGTGGTGACAGGGAAGGCCCATCAGGGCCGCGGCCGCGCGGACCGGGCTGTCCGGGTCGAGCACGATGACGATGGCGCGCCGGCCCAGGAGCTGGTCGAGCGCGGCGAACCCGGCGCTGTCGAGGTAGTGCAGGTTGCTGAGGTCGACGATGAGTGGGCGCGGTGCCGGGATGTCCTCGACGGATCGGATGAAGTCGGCGGCGTTGGTGACGTCGATCTCGCCGGTGGCCGTGACGGTCGTCCGGGTCGCGTCGGCGGTGCGGAGCGTGCCGTTGATGAGGGTCAGCCCCCGGCCGCGGTGCGCGCTGCGGTGGCTGGCCGCGGAGTCGCTGGTCCATTGGCCGGTGTCGCTGACCGTGGCGCAGATGGCGTCGGGGCGGGCGAAGACCTCCACCGAGACGGTCTTGTGCCGATCGTGGCCGCTGCCGTGCTCGATGGCGTTGGCCAGTGCCTCGCCGATCCCGAGGATGATGTTGTACTCCAGCCGGCTGCCCAGCCCGAAGGGGGCCAGCCACCCGCGCAGGCGATCGCGCAGCGGCGCCATCTGCCTGGCGTCCGCCGGAAGCGTGTCCGCGAAGCTGGTGGCGGTGGTCCCGGTGGGTCGCACGGCGAGAATCGCCACGGTCCCACCTCCCGCCCTCGCTGTCGGGCGTCCGGCGTCAGACCGGACCGGCCGCATTCCTGCGACCGGCGGGGAGCATCGCCGCCGACGTCGGCGCACGCCCCCTCCGGCCTGGCCTGACGGCACGGTAACACCGCGGCACCCGATGCGCCGGACGAGCAACCGCGCACCTTCCGCCGTCGGCGCGGTCGTCAGGGTTGATCGGCTGGCCGCGGCCGGCCGGGCCAGGGCCCACATCGAGGCCGCCGCGCCCACGTTCCAGGGGTAGCGGCTAACTGCGGTGACAGGAACAACCGCACAGGGTCCTCCGGCCACGCCGGGCTCTGCCCTCGCCCTGGTCCGTCCCACCTTGGTAACATGCCGCCGCTCAGGGCCAGCATTCGGGCGCGTACGCCTGCGGTGACAGCGCTCGCAGGTACGTCCTCATCGCGTCGAGGAAGGAGTCGGGCTGGCGCAAGACGGGGGCTTAGGAGTTCTCACGTGCGGAGGTCATCTGTGAATGACAGTCGAATGAAGGACCGTGTCAAAGGTTTGCTCGGCACAGCACCGCCCGGCAGTGAGTCGCCGGAGCAGCCGGATGCCCCTCCCGTCGCCTTTGCCGACCCCAACGCCCAGCGTCAGGCTCTCCAGGTGCTGACGCTGGCCCAGCGCACCGCCGAGGACCACATCCATAATGCCCACCGTCAAGCCGACAAGATCTGCGCGGACGCGCGCGCGATAGCGGAGCAGATCGTCCGCGACGCCGAGGCGCACGTTCACGATCTTCGACGGCAGGCGGACAAGGCGCTGTCCGAGGCGCGCGCCACGGCGACGCAGATAGCCCGGGACGGCCAGGCGAATGCCGACAATGCCCGGCGGAGCGCCGAAAAGGTCCTGTCCGAAGCGCGGGCACAGGCTGAGGAGATCGGCAAAGGCGCCCGGGCGAACGCCGATGAGCTCAAGCATCAAGCACAGCAGCGCTATCAGGACGTCGTCGGAAGCCTGGCCACCAAGCGGGAGGCCCTACAACAGCAGATCGAGGCGCTGGAGCAGTTCGACCGGGATTACCGGGCCCGGCTCACGAACTTCATGCAGGCTCAGTTACGGGCCCTCTGGGTCGATGAGCCGCAGGTGAGCGCCGCCGACATCGATGAGCCGGCCGCGGCGGAGAACGGTCCGATACCGGCGTAGACGAGCGGTTCTCCGCATATGTAACACCCCGGTCTCCACCACAGGAGGGGTCACCCGTCGCCGACGAGGCGGGCGTGCAGGTGCATGTCATGCCAGCCGTCGGCGTGGCGCGCCTCGCCGCGCTTCGTTCCCTCCGCGACGAAGCCGGCGCGGTGTGCCACGCGGCAGGACGCCGCGTTCGCCGTCGAGTGGGACAGCTCGATGCGGTGCAGCCGGAGCGTCTGGAACGACCAGGCGGCCACCGCGGACAGCGCCCCCGCGGCGATGCCCCGACCCCGGGCGCCCGGCAGCACCCAGTACGAGACATCGGCCAGGCCCTCGACAAGGTCCACCCGGCGCAGGCTGACCTGCCCGGCGACGTGCCCCGCCTCGACCACGGCCCATCCGGCGCCGGTCTCGCCGCGCCACCGGCCCGGCCAGGCGGCTATCCAGTCCCGGGCCTCGTCGTCGGTCATCGATCGGCAGTGCCAGCGCTGGATGGCGGGGTCGGCGTACGCCGCCACGACAGCCGCACGGTCCGCCGGCTGCCACGGCCGGAGCACGATGCCGTTCGCGTGGATCTCCGGTTGTGTCAACGCCGCCATCGAGCCGGGCGGCACCGCGGGTGTGGCAAGTGATGGCACGTGCCGACCCTAGGGCCGGTCGCCTGCTCCCGCCGCAGCGGCGGCTGGGCGTGCCAGGTGGGTCACGTCGCCAGCGTGTCGACGGAGACCTGCCACAGGCGCACGGCCGCCTCGGGGTCCAGCGCATACGCCGCGACACCCCGGCGGAGGCTGTCCGGGCGGCTGGGCTCCGCCTCGGCGCAGTCCTCGAAGTACCGGCCGCCCACGCCGTCGAGCAGCGGCGAGGTCGCGACCAGGACGGAGGTGGCGGCGCCCTGTTCCGGCGTCTTCCACGGAATGGCCGGGCCGCTTCGCGCCTGCAACCGGCTCAGCTCCTCGGTGGTGACGTGCCGCTGGAGGTTGGTGCGGATCGCGCCCGGCATCAATGCGTTGACGGTGATGCCGTCGTTCGACCACCGCCGGTTCGCCTCGACCGCGAACAGCACGTTGGCCGTCTTGGACTGCCCGTACGCGGTCCACGGGTCGTACGGGCGGCGTAGGTAGTGGACGTCGTCGAAGACGACCGGCGAGCGCAGGTGGGCGGACGAGCTGACCGACACCACCCGGGCGTCGCCGGCCGCCGCGAGCGCCCCGTGCAACCCGGTGGCCAGCGCGAAGTGGCCGAGGTGGTTGGTGGCGAACTGCAGCTCCCAGCCCTGCGGGGTACGTGCCAACGGGCACGCCATCACCCCGGCGTTGTTGACCAGGATGTGCAGCGGGCCTTGCCAGGCGGCGACGAACGCCGCGACGGAAGCCGGGTCCGCCAGGTCGAGTGGCGCGACGACGATCTCCTTGTTTCCCGTGCTGGCGGTGATGTCGTCGGCGGTGTCCTGCCCCGCGTCAAGGTTGCGGACGGCCAGGGTGACCTCGGCACCTCCGCCCGCGAGTGCCCGCGCGGTCTCGATACCGATGCCGGAGGCCCCACCGGTGACGATCGCCCGTCGGCCGGACAGATCGACGCCAGCCACCACCTCGGCGGCGGTGGACTGAGCGGTGAAGGGCGTGGTGATGCGTGTGGTCACAGTCATGATCCCCTCGGTACGATGAAGCGGAGGATCCTCCGCTACGGCCTCCAGCCTAAGCGGAGGAAGCTCCGCTTAGCAACCCTGCCGGGCTGCGAAGGAGGTGACCATGTCGGCCGCGCAACCCCGACCGCTGCGCGCGGACGCCCAACGCAACCGCGACAAGCTGCTCGACGTCGCGGTGCGTGCGTTCTCCCAGGACGGGCCCGACGTGACGCTCGAGGCGATCGCCAAGGAGGCCGGCGTCGGCATCGGCACGCTCTACCGCCACTTCCCGACGCGCGAGGCCCTGGTCGAAGCCGCGTACCGCAACGAGTTGGCCCGGCTGTGTGACGCGGTGCCCGACCTCCTGCGCGACGCGCCGCCCGACGAGGCGATGCGGCGCTGGATGGACCACTTCGTCGCCTACATGACGACCAAGCGGGGCATGGCCGACGCGCTGCGCGCGGTCATCGCCTCCGGCGGCGACCCCTACGCCCAGAGCCGTGGCCGGCTGATCGCCGCCATCACCGCGCTGATGTCGGCCGGCGTGGCGGCCGGGACCGTGCGGTCGGATGTCGCACCGGTCGACGTCCTGATGAGCCTGAGCGGGATCTCCCTCATGGCCGCCGAACCGGCCCGGCGCGAGCCGGCCGGGCGCACACTCGACCTGCTCATGGACGGCCTGCGGTACCGGGCCCGGTGACCCGCGTGGCATAACCCCGCGGCGCGTGGGTACAGCGACGGCATGGCCTCGTACACGGTGAACAAGGACGCCGTGGCGTACGCGCGGCGGCTCATCGAGACGAGGCAGTACGTCCTGGACAGCGACTGGGGCGAGGTCCAGCCCCGCGCCGAGGCGCAGAACGCCTACCTCGAAAAGCATTCGTGGGACGAGTACGCGCGCTGGCACCTGGGCCTGACCGACGGCGTGGCCGACGAGACCAAGGCGCGGTACGCCTTCGTGTACGGGGACCTGCGCCGGCTGCACCGTACCGGGCTGATCGCGTGCGTGTACCGGGCCTCCGAGTGGCGGCACAAGGACGTCGAACTGGCCGCGCACGACCTGCTCCAACTGCTCGACAAGACGAGCGCCTAGTGCCGGAGAATGCGGCCGGCCCCGTTCTTCACGCATGCCTGACCGCGGAGGTGTCATGGCTGTCGACGTGCTGTCAGAGATCGTGATCGACGTGCCACCCGAACGGGTCGCCATGTACGCCGCCGACCCGAGCAACGCGCCGCGGTGGTACGCCAACATCGAGTCGGCCCGGTGGCAGACGGCGCCGGAGGTGGTCGTCGGTTCCCGGATGGAGTTCGTGGCCCATTTCCTCGGCCGGCGGCTGGCCTACACGTACGAAATCGTCGCGTGGGAGCCCGGCCGACGGCTGGTCATGCGCACGGCCGAGGGGCCGTTTCCGATGGAGACCACCTACACCTGGCAGCCGCACGGTCCGGCCGGTACCCGGATGACCCTGCGCAACCGGGGCGAGCCCGCCGGCTTCTCCACGGTGATGGCGCCCCTGATGGCCGCCGCCATGCGCCGGGCCAACCGCAAGGACCTCGCCAACCTCAAGGCCTTGCTGGAGCACGGACACTGACCGGCGCCGGCCGGCCCCCGCTGAGGCCGGCACGCCTACCGCGCGTACCGGTGCCCCAGCTCGACGGTGGTCACCTGGCGTGCCGGGGCCAGGTGAACGTCGCGAGGGCGCCGCCGGGCAGCGTGTAGGTGAACGCGTAGCCGCCGACCGACACGGCGAACGTGCGCGGGTCGTCGTTCTGGTTGTGCACCACCAGGGCGGTGGACCCGTCCAGGTTGCGGAAGGCCACGTCCTGGATCTGGCCGTTCCAGCCGGCGGTGCCGAAGGAGCTGCTCGCGATCCGGACCGCGCCCGGCCGCACGAACCGGCTCAGGTGGCCCAGGGTGTAGTACTCCGCGTTGGTCCGCACGCGCTGTCCGGGCCCCACCGTCACCACGCCGGTGCACGTGCCGCAGCCGCCGACGTGCGGGCCACCGTCGGGGTCCAGGGCCAGGTTCCAGGTGACGACGGTCTTCGCCCAGTTCCGGATGGCGCCGATAACGAGGTTGCGGCTGTGCCACTGGACGGTGTCGGCGAAGGTCTTCGACCGGTCGGCGGACTGCACCCCGCTGCACTCGGTGACGTAGATCCCCTTGTCCGGGTACCGGTTGTGCTGGCGGCTCTGCTCCGCCGGGTCGCCGAAGTAGCAGTGGTACGCGGTACCGGACAGCCAGCGCGCCGTGGCGGCGTCGGCGAGCAGCTCGCTCGCGTACCGGACCTCCGGGGTCTCGCCGGGCGGCGTGGCGGCGATGTCGTCCGGGTGCATGGCCCAGTTGTGGTCGAAGCCCAGGATCTTCGTGCGCAGACCCGCGCCGCGCAGGGCCGGGCCGAGCTCCCGCACGAGCCGGGCCTGCTGGGCGACCGGAAGATCCAGGCCCGGGTACCCCTTGGGCATGCGGTCCTGCGGCTCGTTCTGCACCGTGACCGCGTCGACCGGTACGCCCGCCCGGGCGTACGCCTGGAGGAACCTCACGAAGTACCGCGCGTACGCGCGATAGACGCGCGGATCGTCGATGAGCCGGCCGCCGAGCAGCGAGCCGCTGGTCTTCATCCACGCCGGTGGGCTCCACGGCGACGCGAGGATCCGCAGCGCCGGGTTGAGCCGGCGGGCCTGGCGCAGCAGCGGCAGGATCTGGCGTTCGTCATGGGCGATGCTGAAGTGCCGCAGCTCGAAGTCGGTCTGTCCGGGAGGCAGGTCGTCGTAGGTGTACGGCCGGTCCGCTACGAAGTCCGACCCGCCCATCGGCTGCCGCACGTAGCTCAGGCCGTTGCCGGTGTGCGGGTCGAACAGCGCCGCCATCAAGCGGTCGCGGTTGGCCGGGTCGAGGCGGTAGAGCACGGCGGCTGACGAGTCGGTCAGCGACGCGCCGAAACCTTCCATCGTCTGGTACCAGCGATCGGGGTCCACGGTGATGGTGAGCGCCGCCGGTGTGCCCCGGCTGAACCGCACCCGTCCCTGGTCGCTGAGGGCCAGGCGGCCGTCGGGGGTGGTCACCCACACCCGGGTCAGGGTGCCTCGCCCTCCTCCGTGACGACGCCGGCCACGCGGGACGTCACCGTCCACTGGCGGTCCCCCATGGCCTCCTTGATCTGGGCCACGCGGGCGATGAGGTTCTTCATCTCGGTGTAGAACAGCGACGCGATCACCAGGTGGCCGGCGAACCAGCTCGGCCGCCGGCGCAGCTCCGGAACGGCCCGCAGCCAGGCGAAGAAGGTCTGCCCGGGCCCGACCGACAGGGTGAACAGCGTGGTGAGGACGAAGATCGGGATGAGCCAGTCGAGCCGGTTCGGGCCGCCCGCCTTCCACGCGAAGAATAGGACCAGCGGGAACGCCTGAAGCGACAGCCACGGGTAGATCTCCCGCCAGCCGAGCAGGAACGTGAACCCGAGCTTCTGGCGCAGGGTCAGCGCATCGGCCCGCCAGCCGCGGCGCAGGTGCTTGAGGGAGACCTGGAACCAGCCCTGGGCCCAGCGCATCCGTTGCTTCCACAGCGCGCGCAGGGTGGCCGGGGCGAGCTCCCGGGAGACCAGGGCGGGGTCGACGGCGATCTTCCCGCCGGACTCCACCACGCGAAGACTCGAGTCGATGTCTTCGGTGAGCATGAAGCCGTGCATCCGCACCAGGCGCAGCAGCCCGGTGCGCCAGTACCCGTTCGAGCCGCCGAAGATGCCGAAGCCGTGCAGCCGGGCCCGGCCGGGGTGGCTGACCGCGTAGATCGACTCGAACTCGACCGCCACCGTGCGCGCCACCCAGGACGCCTCGCCGTTGCGTACTACGCAGTGGCCCTGGACCACGTCGTACCCGCTGGACAGCCAGCGCCAGGCCCGCCGGAACGAGTCCGGGTCCGGATGGTGGTCGGCGTCGAAGACCCCGACGAACTCCCCGGTCACCAGGCCGAGGCCGGCGTTGACGTTCTGCGCCTTGGAGGTGCTCACCTCGACCCGGTACGGGACGAACCGGGGGTCGCGCTGGGCCATCTCGGCGAAGATGCCCTCGATCGGCATCGGCTGCGGGGTGTTGTAGGCGAGGATGATCTGCAGCGGAGCCGGGTAGTCCACGCGCAGGAACGCCTCGACGGTCTCCAGGACCGTGGCGGCCTCGTTGGGCAGGTACGCCGCGATGATCGCCGAGGCGGGCGGGTACGGCGTCACCGGCTCGTCCGGTGGCCGGTCGGGGCTCAGCGCGAGGAACCCCTCGACCCAGATCAGCACGGCGGTGAACAGCAGCGCGACGACGACCACGAGGTACACCGTCCGGGCCAGGTCGACACCGAGCAGATCCGCGGCGACGTAGGCCAGGAACGGGGCGACGATGCCCAGCACCAGCGTGATGAGCACCTGGACCGGGGTCCGCAGCTGCTTGCGGGCGATCGCCGCCAGGCTCGCCGGTGGTGGCGGCTCCGGGACGACGTCGAGCTCCGGGGTCCACTCGACGGGCTGGAGGTCCAGGTGCGCGGCGGCCGCGCCGGCGGCCGTCACCGCCCGCCGGACCGCGGTGGCCGCGTCCACCCGGCCCGCGCCGAACCGGGTGAAGCCCACCACGCTGGTGGCGTGGACCGGCTCGCCGCCCGCCGTGAACGAGCCGCGGGCGACGTGCTCGGACAGCCGCAGCAGCCGGCGCCGCGCCGGTTCGGTGCCGACCTCGGGCATCAGCACGAGCAGCCGGCCGCCGTCGTCCAGAGCGACCAGGTCCAGGTCGTCCGCGGCGGCCGCGGCCAGGACCGACGCCTGCACCTGCAGGTCGCGGTCGGCCCGGGCGCCGAGGCGCTCGCCGACCGACCGCCGCTCCGCCAGGTCGAGCGCGGCGACCGTACCCTGCCGGCCCAACCGGTTGGAGCGTTCGATCTCCCGGGTCAGCTCCTCGAAGAACCGGGCCTCGGTCAGAACCGGGGTACCGGGGTGGCGCCCGAGCTGGGCCGCCGGTACCGGGGGGCGGATGAGCTTGGCCTCGACCCGGGCGACCAGCCCGTCGGTGTCGATCGGCTTGCTCACGTAGTCGTCGGCGCCCAGCCGCAGGCCGACGACCCCGTCCTGGGGCGCCTCGTCCGGGGTGAGGAGGATCAGCGGGACGGCCTGCATGGCCGGTTCGGACCGCATCCGGGTCACCAGGTCGAAGCCGGTGACCGCCGGCATGTCGACGTCGGAGATCACCAGGTCCGGCAGGTACCGGTCGAGCCGTTCCAGCGCCTCCTGGCCCGACCCCACGGTCTCGACCTCGTGGCCGGCGGTGAGGAGAGCCTCGCGCACCTGGTGGAGTATCGCGGTGTCGTCGTCGGCGACGAGGATCCGTCGCGGCGAGCGCAGCGGGCTCGCGGCTGGCTGCATGCCTTTTGTCCCTTCCCGTGGCCCCCGGCTTCTGGGCAATCAATCCTGATCAGTACGCCATTGTCACGTCAGGCCCCATTCGACGGTCTACCCCCGACCTGTCCCGAGGGAACCCCCGGACACCGTGACTGTTCACACCATTGATGGTGATTAGGACACGCGTTGGCGCCCGCCGCACCGGGCCGGTGCGGCGGGCGCGTCGCTGTGGCGATCAGGCGGGCAGGTGCCACACCTGGTTGGCGCCGCCGTGGCAGTCCCAGATCTGCAGCCGGGTCCCGTCGGCGGAGCTGCGGTCGGTGGCGTCCAGGCACTTGCCGGACTGCGGGTTGCGCAGCGTGCCGTCCGGCTGTGGCTGCCACACCTGGGCTCCGGTGCCGTTGCAGTCGTAGAGCTGGACCTTGGCGCCGTTGCCGGTGGCCCCGAAGGTGACATCGGCGCACTTGCCGAGCGCGATGAGGGTGCCGTCGCCGCCGACGGTCCATCGCTGCGCCCCGGTGCCGTTGCACGTGTAGAGCTGGACGGCGGTGCCATTGGCGGTGTTCGCTCCGGCCACGTCGACGCATTTGCCGCCGGTACCGGTGATCGGGCCGGTCCGCTCGGCGGTGGTCGGGGACTGGACGAAGGTGGCCACCGCGCCGGCGGGCAGCGTCGTGGAGAAGGCCGACCCGCCGGTACCGACCGTGAAGCGGGCCATCGTGGCGTCGGTGTCGTTGAGGACCACCAGCACGACGGTGCCGTCCTGGTTGCGGAAGGCCACGTTGGGCAGGCTCCCCGGCACGGTGGAGTCGATCCGCACCGCTCCCGGCTGGAGGAACTTGGTGACGTGACCGAGCAGGTGGTACTCGGCGTTGTGGGTGACCTGCGCCCCGGCGACGGCGACCACGCCGGTGCAGGTACCGCAGCCGCCCAGGTGCGGACCACCGGAGGGGTCGAGGGCGAGGTTCCAGGTGATCGCGGTGCGCGCCCAGTTGCGGGTGGCGCCGATGATGATGTTGCGGCCCTGCCAGCGCAGGGTATCCCGGAACGTGTTGGCGGGTTGGCTGGACTGGACCCCGGAGCACTCGGTGAAGTAGATGGGCACGTCAGGGAAGTCCTGGTGGAGCTGGGACTGGGCGGACGGGTCGCCGAAGTAGCAGTGGTAGGCGACCCCGGCGAGGTACGGGCGGGCCTGCGGGTCGGACAGCACGGTCCGGGCGTAGTTCGGGTCGGGCGGGTCGGCCGGGTCCTGGTCGTCGGGGTGCAGCGCCCAGTTGTGGTCGAACGCGATGATGCGCGTGTTCAGCCCGGCGGCGGCCAGCTCCGGTCCGAGGATCCGGATCAGCCGGGCCTCCTGCTGCGGGCGCAGGTCGGTGCCGGGGTACTCCTTGGGGTGCCGGTTCTGCGGCTCGTTCTGCACGCTGATCAGCTCGACCGGTACCCCGGCGGCCGCGTAGTCCTGCAGGAACCGGACGAAGTACCGCGCGTACGCCCGGTACACCGCGTCGTCGTCGATGAGCTGGCCGCCGATCAGCGAACCGCCGGTCTTCATCCAGGCCGGCGGGCTCCACGGTACGGCCATCACGCGCAGCTGGGGGTTGAGCTGCCGGGCCTGGCGCAGCAGGGGAAGGATCTCCGCCCGGTCCCGGTCGACGGAGAACCGGCTGAGGGCGAGGTCGGTCTGGCCGGGCGGCATGTCGTCATAGGTGTAGGCCGACCCGACCACGAAGTCCGAGGCGCCGATCGGCTGGCGCAGGTACGACAGGCCGATCCCGGAGACCGGATCGAACAGGGCGCGCATGATGGCGTCGCGGCTCGGCGACGTGGCGATGACATGGGCCGCCGACTCGGTCAGCGCGGCGCCGAATCCCTCCATCTGCTGAAAGCGGCGGGTCGGGTCGACCACGATGGTGGGTAGGGCCGGGTCGCCCGCGGTGATGGCGGACTCCGGTTGCGGCGCGAGCAGGCTGGTCTTGTCCGGGGTGGTGAGCCACATGCGGACCGGGGCGGCGGCGGCCGCGGACCGGCCTTCGGCCGCGATCGCCATCGACATGATCAGGGCACATACCCCAGCGGTGGCCAGGGCAGCGCGGGCGGGCGTCATCGGGGATCTCCCTCGGCAATGGAGCGCGGGCGCCTGCCTTTCCAGCCGCTGGCCGGTCCGGCAGGCGTCCCGCGCGGTCGGGGACGGGCGCGGGGGCGGGAGATCTCCGGAGATCTGTGCTAAATATTTCAGGCCTTTTACTAACGTCTGTCAATACCTGCTGCAGCCTCGCGGGTGGCCCCTCGCCGGTAGGGCCGGTCGGCCCTGGCTTCCTGGGTCCCAACGGCGCCGGCAAGACCACGACCATCCGGATCCTGTTGGGACTGCTGCGCCGCGACGCCGGCCAGGTCAGCCTGCTGGGCGGGGATCCGTGGCGGGATCCGGTCCGCCTGCACCGCCGTCTCGCGTACGTGCCCGGGGAGGTGAACCTGTGGCCCAACCTCACCGGCGGTGAGGTGATCGACCTGCTGGGAACGCTGCGCGGCGGTCTGGACCAGGCGCGCCGGGCCGATCTGCTGGAGCGTTCGCGCTGGATCCGACGAAGCGGTGCCGGGCCTACTCCAAGGGCAACCGGCAGAAGGTGGCGCTGGTCGCGGCGTTCGCCTCCGATGTGGAGCTGTACCTGCTCGACGAGCCCACGTCCGGCCTGGACCCCTTGATGGAGGCGGTGTTCCAGGACGTGGTCCGGGAGCTGCGCGGGGCGGGCCGTGCCGTGCTGCTGTCCAGCCACATCCTGTCGGAGGTCGAGGCGCTGTGCGACCGGATCACGATCGTGCGCGCCGGCCGGGCCGCCGAGTCGGGCACCTTCGACCAGCTGCGCCACCTCACCCGGCGCCACTACGGCGACGACCTCGCCACCGGTCGCGCGGACGCGGACCTGGCAGGTGTGCGATGAACGCCCTGACCGGTACCGCGGCGCTGACCCGGCTCGCGCTGCGCCGCGACCGGATCACGCTTCCCGTCTGGGTTCTGGGGCTGGCCGGCTTCACCGCCGGGATCACCGCCCTGTCCGCCAACGGCCTACGCACCACGGCCGACCTGGTCCAGGAGACCGCGCTCATGGCCAACAGCCCGGGGATGCGCCTGATCGGTCTGGCCTCCGGGGCCAGCACCGGCGGGTACACGATGATCCGGGGTTACCTGACGCTCGCCGTGCTGGCCGCGCTGATGAGCACGTTCGCGGTGGTGCGGCACACCCGGCAGAGCGAGGAGACCGGCCGCGCCGAGCTGGTCGGCGCGGCGGTGACGGGCCGGCACGCCGGTCTCGCCGCGGCCCTGATCGTGACGGCCGGCGCCAACCTGGTGCTGGCGGTGCTGCTGGGCCTGGCGATGTTCGTGACCGGGCAGCCGGTCGCCGGCTCGTTCACGGCCGGGGCAGCGGTCGGGGCGGTGGGTCTGGCGTTCGCCGGCGTGGCCGCGGTCACGGTCGGCCGGCCGCGCTGGGTGGCCGGCTACGCGGTCAATGCCGTGCTGGGCGCGACCGCGCTGATGCTGGCGTTCGCCACCGGGATGGGCCTGGCCGTCGGCGCGGTGCTGGGCGATCCGGCCGGGCAGGTGCGGGTCCTCACCGGGGCCAGCCTGGTGCAGCTACCCGGGATCCTGGTGCTCGGCGGCGTCGTGATCGCCGCTGTCGGCCTGCTGCCCCGCTTCGCCGGCACGGTGTCCTGGGCGCTGCTGATGGCGGGCATCCTGCTCGGCCCGCTGTTCGGGCCCACCTTCCGGCTGCCGCAATGGGCGCAGGACCTCTCGCCGTTCACCCACGTCCCCAAGGCTCCCGCGGTACCGGTGACGGCGGCGCCGGTCCTCGCCCTGACCGTGGTTGTCGTCGCCTTCACCGTGACCGGCCTGGTGTCGCTGCGCCGGCGAAACCTCGCGCTGCCGACATAGGTGCCCGGCATCAGGTGCGGGACCACCCGTGAGGTCCCGCACCGGATCGCCCGGTCAGCCGGTCGGTCAGCCGAGCGGCACGGTCACCCCGGGGGCCCACGCCATTGTTCATAGGCGGCGACGGCCGTGGGCAGGGTCGGGAAGAGCCGGTCCGCGCCGATGGAGGTGGTGAGCCCGTAGGCATCCAGGTCATCGCGCAGGTCCTGCTTGACCCGGGCCAGCGCGAGGATGACGCCCCGCCGGTCCAGCTCGACCCGCAGCTCCTCCAGCGCGTCCAGGGCGGTGATGTCGACTTCGACGTTGGCCTCGACGTTGAGCACGAACCAGGCGACCGGCTCGGACTGCTGGTCGACCGCCGCCAGGGCCCGGCGGCGGAAGTCCTCCGCGTTGGCGAAGAACAGCGGCGAGTCGTACCGGTAGACGACCAGACCGCGAATGGTCCGCGCCTCGGGGTAGTCGTCGACGACCCTGCAGCGACCGGACGTTGTCGCCAAAGGTCCAGCCCTTCGATCCGTCCCAGTTGATGGACCAGGTCATCAGTCCCTTCAGGCCGCCGCCCTCGGCGTTCCAGGCCTGCGCCACCAGCCCGGTCGACATGTACCCGCCGCCGGCCCCTGGTTGCGCGGGCAGCCCCGGCACCTGCCGGTCCAGCGGAATCCGGATCGTGGTGCCCTGAACCACCAGCCCGGTGTTCAGGCAGTTGGTCTGCACGGTGAACCCCTGAACCGTGCCGGCGGAGTACGAGTCACCGTGGCAGCCGTACATGTTGCCGTTGTAGTACTGCATGTTCAGCCACCACAGCCGGCCGTTGTCGAGGTACCTCTTGATGATCGGCAGGTACGCGCCCCAGATCGAGCCGTAGGTGACGCTGCCGCCGGTGACCTCGCCAGTCCTTCGCCCTGTCCAGTACGTCCAGGCCGCGGCTGACGTCGTCTTCGGTTAGCCCGATGTCGGCGGCCAGCCAGGCGGCAGCGACCTCGTCCGCCTGGGCGTTGCCTGGCACGTACTGAAAAGCCGTCACGCATGCCTGGATCTCGGGGGCGTCGAACAACCGGGTCAGGCCCTTGATGACGTAGGGGATGGTGCGACGTTTGAGCTCTGCGACCAGCGGGCCGGCGTCCTTGCTGACGCTACGGAAGAGCACCGCGAAGTCGGACCAGCTCAGGCCGCGATGTTCGCTGGAGGGAGCGTCCTGGAAGGCGGTTCCGCGTAGCCGTTCGATACGGTCGCAGATCCAGCGGGCCTCGGCGTCCGCGTCCGGGAAGGTCAGTGCGAGGAGGTCGCCGCGCTCGTATGTTTGGTGCCCAGCGGCGACCATCTCCTTGGGCAGTCGGTCTGGGGCGGTTTCCTCGACGACTGACCGGGCCAGCGCGGTGATCCCTCGGCTGGACCGGAAGTTGTCGTCCAGCGTGACTCGACGCACCGAGTCGTGCCGGCGCTCGAAGGTGAGGATGTTGGACACCGCGCTACCGCGCCACTGGTAGATCGTCTGGTCGTCGTCGCCGACCACGCACAGGTTCGCCCCGAAGCGGGTGAGTCCGCGGATGAGGCGCTCCTGCACGTGTTCGTGTCCTGATACTCGTCAACGACGACGTAGCGAATGGTGTCTCGCACGTGACGGACCAGTGCACCGGAAACCTCGTCGTCGGGGCCCTCTTCCAGAAGGTCGGCCGCCGCACGGAGGACCTCGGTGAAGTCGAAGTAGCTGTGCTGGTGCAGCTCGTGACGGTACATGGTCTGCGCGGTGATGAGGTCGGCCGGTAGTGCCGACTCGTCGATCTCCTCCTCGCGCAGGATTGCCATGACCTGCGTGTAGAGGCCGCTGTTGACCCACCGGCGCAGCGGCCGACTCGCGCCGTTGACCCGGGCGTGAGCGGTGGTGAGGCCGCATTTGTTGCTGCGTCGATCGATGAACAGTCGCGTCTGGATGTCGTTGAGGACCCCGTACTTGAAGGTCTGTGGCACAAAGCCATGCAGCGCATCCAGCGCGAAGCCGTGCATCGTGCCGATGTACATTTCGGCGAGGCCGTGGACGTTGCCGAACTCGTGCTCGACGAGGGAGGGCACCCGTTCCTTCAACTCCGCGGCCGCCCGCTCGGTGAACGTGAAGGCCACGATGTTTCGAGGCTCGGCGCCCGAGCGCAGGATCTCGACGATCCGTTGTGAGATCACCTGGGTCTTGCCAGATCCGGCACAGGCAACGATCAGCAAGGGATCCTCGATCGTCTCGATGGCAGACCTCTGCGCCTTGGTGTAGTCCACTGTCCCCACCGTTCCGATCAAGCCGCTTCGTCGGCCAGGTCGATGTCGTCCTCGTGTTCATCGGGCTCAGGCTCGAACGCTTCAGGTAGCTCCGTCTGCTCGCCCCTGATCGCCGCCTTCCCCATCGCCACGTCGACGAGTCGTAGCAGCGCGTCGGTACGGGTCTGGAAGAACGCGTCGAAATCCGCGGTACGCAGATGGCTCGGCTCGATGGCGTGAGTGCGCAGAATCGCGTCGAGATCGGTGGGCGTGATCTGCGCCTCCTTCTCGACACCCGGCAGATAGACCGCCGGGGAACGCCCGCCGATCTTGATGTTCGTCAGGCGGGACAATGCGGTCTTGTTGACGATGCTCTCCCGGCGCAGGTGCTGCGCCGTGCCTCGTCACTGCCGGCGTAGGACCAGGCCCAGTCAAGGGTGCCGTCGCTGTCGAACAGAATCCGCAGCGGGAACGCCCCTTCCTGGCACTCCAACTCGCTCGTCGAGTAGTCCTTCCTGATCACTCGACCGAAGTCGTCTCTGAGGACGCGATCCTCCGGGACGCCGAAGATCACCTCCTCGCGGTCGCCCTCGTCACCGAGCGCGCCCTCGATGTCGATGTAGTACCACCGCTTGAGGCGCTTCCCGCGGGCGTCCGTGGTGTCGACCGGCTGCCCGGACATGAGCGCCTGGAAGAGCGAGGTGAGCCGCTGCTGACCATCGAGGAGAAGCTGCTCCGGCTCATGCAGCCCGCTGCTCGGCTCGATCCCGGCGAGCGGCTTCGGCTTGAAGCGGGACCCGTCCCCGCCCGTCTCAAGCGTCATAATGACGCCGAGCGGGTACCCCTGGGTGATCGTGGCCAGCAGACTGATGATGCGAGGGTCGTCCCACTTCCACTCACGTTGGAAATCCGGCAGCTGCACCTTGCCGACCCGGATGTCACGAAGCAGCTCCCCGAGCGGCCAGTCCGGGCTTTCGAACGGCATGACGTCTCCTCGGTTGGTGTGGACGCGCTACTTGAGTACACGCTGGGGAAACGAACTGCGTGGGATCGGCGGCAGACTGCCACCCGGTCCCTTGATCCGGAGCTGCTTGCCGGCGGAGGCGGTCACCTTGATGCCTTCAACCTCGGATAACCTGAGGTCGACAAGTTGGCCCAACTCGTCCCTCGACAGTCCGGTGATCACCTCGTTGCCGCAGACGAGCACGACATACACGCGGCCGCTTGGCGCGGTCTCGGTGATCAGCCTCTTGTCGGTCGGCTGGAACGTGAAGAGGTAGTCGCCGGGGCCACTGCCATCGTTGTACTTGATGAACAGGTTGCGGTCGTGGTTGACCACGTAGTGGCCGTACTTGCGGCTGGCCTTGTTCAATGCGGTGAATTCGGCGGAGTCGGCGATCGCGATCAGCGCGGCGCCATGCATAAAGTCCTTGTGATCGATGAAAGCGCCGGGATAAACCGGCTTGGAGGAGGAGATGGAAGAGCTCTACGTCGAAGGGCCAGCGACCCACGGCGGCCCCGAGTCATGCGTCGACGACCTGCGAGGGCGTGGCGAAGCGTTGACAGGGGTACGTGCGGG